>OKJV01000005.1_pt1 | contig 284965 bp, 268 predicted proteins | sample 1612551 | NCBI WGS metagenome assembly OKJV01 (sample SAMN04436805, study PRJEB24849) | human gut metagenome | biome: human gut; feature: NICU; material: stool | host: Homo sapiens | place: USA: Saint Louis, MO | collected 2011-05-05 | reverse complement strand
GCTTGCATGGCATGCAAGAGGTCAGCGGTTCGATCCCGCTTAGCTCCACCAAATTCGGAACCCTCGCTGCGGCGGGGGTTTTTTTGTTTGTCTGCTGGAGGAAATGTAAAGCATTCTTTGAATAAGTCAGCAAACCTCTGCGTTAAGTAATTTCAGATTTTTTCACTATTTAAAATCTTGCCTGCCTTTATTAAGCAACATAATATCTGTTGCCTAAATATATTTATTGCAGCCGGAGTTTTAATTAACAATAATGATTGATCATCTTAACATTAAGATCAAAAAAACTCTGCTGGCTTTCCTGGTCTGCCTTATCGCAATTCCGCTGTCCCGATTTATTTCGCCGCAAACCATTATTGACGGAAATCAAATTTATTTGGCATGGTTACCGCTGAGCTTAATGTATTCGGTGCTTTTTATTTTTGGCCGCTACGCCGTTGCGCCATTGATAATCGCGTTTGCGATCACCAACGCCTGGATAATCGATCTGACGCTAGCCCAGGCGCTGATCCTGCTATTCTGCCAGCTCTTTTCGGTTTTCGTCTCCTGCGCTATTGTCCGCTTTCAGCTTGGAAGGCGCTGGCGCGCCGGGCTGACGGCAAAACATATGGGCGCGAGGATTTTTTGGGGAGGCTTTTTCGCTCCCCTCCTGTTGAAGGTCACTATGTACATGGCGGGGCGTTTTTTTTCGTTTCCGCTGGCGATCTCCAGCTATTTCGGCAATATGTCAGTTATTTACACTATTATCGATATACAAAGCCTGATTAGCGCCGCATTAATTTTTACGACATTCTTTTATTATCCGTTGCGGATGATTATCAGTCCGCATTATGCGCGAGCATTCTGGCGCAATCTTTGTCACGCGTGGCGGACGCGCGAGCAGCGGGTATTTACGTTGTATTGGTTTGTGGCCCTGGCGGCAATATTACTGGTGCTGTGTACGCCTTATGATTCTGTTTTTATTGCCGGTTATTTAGTCCCGCTTATTTTCATTTTATACTTCATTGGTATTAGCCGCCTGGGACATACGCTGATTCGCATTTCATGGTCCGTTTCCGCCTTTTTACTCGTGGCGTATAACCAGAATTTTTTACATGGGGTACAAACTGAATATTCACTATCATTTGTTCTTTCAGTACTAATTTGTTTCACTATCTGCCTGTTTTATATGGCGGATATCTATGCTCGCAGTGAAAGAATGAAGCTCAGGTGGCGAGATCAGGCGGAAGAAGATCCGCTAACCGGTTTACCGAATCTACGCGCGCTGGAGAGCCACCTGCAGCGAAACCCTGCTGTTGCCATCAGCAGCCTGCGTATTCAGAATCTGGATTTTCTGAGTCGTCATTACGGCATGATGATGAGAGTAGAGAGCAAAAGGCAGATTGCCCGCAAACTACAGCCGCTATTGGCTCAGGGAGAGCGCATATATCAGCTCCCCGGCAGCGAGCTGTTGCTGGTGCTTAATGGCCCGGAGCCAGAGGCGCGTTTAAATCATATTGTTTCCACGCTTAACCATAAAAAGTTTAGCTGGAACAACCAGGCGTTGGATCTGGAATTTGGCGCATCATGGGGCGGCTACGGCGGTAAAGAATCCGAGCTTCATCCGATGCTCGGTCAGCTTAGCTGGTTATCGGAGCAGGCCGGGGCGGGGCGGCGCGTATTAGCGCTGGACGCGGCGCAAGAGCAGATATCCGATCAAACAAGCGAACAGGTACGGCTGCTGGCGAAAATTAAACAGGCGCTTAGCGAGCGTGGAGTGGTGCTGTACGCCCAGCCTATCCGGAATGCCTGCGGAGAAGGGTACTATGAGATACTTAGCCGTATGCGCTGCGGTAATACCATCATTACGCCCGATAGGTTTATTCCACTGATTGCGCAATTTAACCTGAGCCAGCGTTTTGATATGCAGGTACTGGAAACGCTGTTTAGTTCGCTCAAAAACCACCACGGTCGGCATTTCTCCGTTAACCTGCTGCCCTATACGCTGATGCAAAAGGATAGCGCGGCGCAAATCATCGCTCTGTTTAAACGCCATAACCTGTCGGCAGAGGCGATAACGATTGAGGTTACCGAGGAGCAGGCATTTTCCGATGTTGAGACCAGCATGCATAACATCCAGCTGCTGCGAGATTTCGGCTGCGGCATCGCGATTGATGACTTTGGTACCGGCTACGCTAACTACGAGCGCCTGAAAAGCCTGCAGGCCGATATCCTGAAAATTGACGGCTGCTTCGTGCGTGATATCGAGACCGATCCGCTGGATGCCATTATGGTCAAATCTATTATTGAAATGGCCAAGGTTAAGAAAATGAAGGTGGTGGCGGAATATGTTGAAACGCCTGAGCAGCGGGAAAAGCTTCTTGAGTTAGGCGTTGATTATTTGCAGGGGTATCTGATCGGTAAGCCGCTGCCGTTGAGCGAACTGCGGACATGAAAAAGCCGGGACTTGCCCGGCTTTCGCTAATTACAGTACCAGCGCGGCGATAGACGCAGAGAGCACGCTCACCAGCGTAGAACCGTACACCAGCTTCAGGCCGAAGCGGGAAACCACGTTACCTTGCTCTTCATTCAATCCTTTAATTGCCCCGGCGATAATACCGATAGAGGAGAAGTTAGCGAAGGAGACCAGGAAGATAGAGATGATGCCTTCCGCACGCGGAGAGAGCGTGGCGGCAACTTTCTGCAGATCCATCATGGCGACGAATTCATTAGAAACCAGTTTGGTGGCCATAATACTCCCTACCTGCAGCGCTTCACCCGCCGGTACGCCCATAACCCACGCTACCGGATAGAAGATATAGCCGAGGATCCCCTGGAAGGAGATGCTATAGCCGAACCAGCCGGTGACGGTGGCGAACAGGGCGTTCAGCGCGGAAATCAGCGCGATGAAGCCAATCAGCATGGCGGCAACGATAATCGCCACTTTAAAGCCCGCCAGGATGTATTCACCCAGCATCTCGAAGAAGCTTTGGCCTTCATGCAGGTTGGACATCTGCAGGTTTTCTTCGCTTTCGTCGACGCGGTACGGGTTAATCAGCGACAGAACGATAAAGGTGCTGAACATGTTCAGTACCAGCGCCGCGACCACATATTTCGGCTGCAGCATGGTCATATACGCGCCCACGATAGACATGGAGACGGTAGACATCGCGGTCGCCGCCATGGTGTACATGCGGTTGCGGGACATCTTGCCAAGAATATCTTTATAAGCGATGAAGTTTTCGGACTGGCCCAGAATCAGGGAGCTGACAGCGTTAAAGGATTCCAGCTTGCCCATGCCGTTGATTTTGGACAGTACGGTACCGATAGCGCGAATGACGATAGGCAGAATGCGAATATGCTGCAAAATACCGATCAGCGCGGAAATAAAGACGATCGGGCACAAAACTTTCAGGAAGAAGAACGCCAGACCTTTGTCGTTCATGTTGCCGAAGACGAAATTTGTCCCTTCATTAGCGAAACCGAGGAGTTTTTCAAACATCTCGGAGAAGCCCTTCACAAAACCCAGGCCAATGTCAGAGTTCAGGAAGAACCAGGCCAGCAGCACTTCAATGACCAGCAGCTGAATGACATAACGAATACGAATCTGCTTACGGTTGTGGCTGACCAACAGGGCCAGAATGGCCACCACTACGATCGCGAGAATAAAGTGCAGGACGCGGTCCATATTTGCTCCAAATATGAGGCAGGTTAAATTTCTGTGCACATTCTATGTAACAAGCGCAAAGAAAACGAGAGCTAGCACACACTATTGCAAGGATATGTGACTAATGGCAAAAATAGTGATCAACCATGCATTTTTGTTATGTTACGTAAAGGTTTTAAAAGTTGCTCTCTTGTACTATTCTGGTGATTAATTAAAAGCGTTTATCAGTTCCCCCGGTTTTTCAGTTGCCGACCCGCTATCGTTCCCTCCTATCATAGCAATCATTATCACCATTACAAATGAACTTGATAATCATTCGCATTTTGATAGCATAAAACATAGCAAAGGCTATATTTCCAGAGGCAGAAAATGACAAACAGTCGCGTTGAGAATAGCAGCGGTCGCGCAGCGCGCAAGATTAAGCTCGCCCTGATGGGGCCGGCGTTCATTGCTGCCATCGGCTATATCGATCCGGGTAACTTCGCCACCAACATCCAGGCCGGCGCCAGCTTTGGCTACCAGCTGCTGTGGGTGGTGGTATGGGCTAACCTGATGGCGATGCTGATTCAGGTGATGTCGGCGAAGCTGGGCATCGCCACCGGAAAAAATCTGGCGGAGCAAATTCGCGACCATTATCCGCGTCCTGTGGTGTGGTTTTACTGGGTGCAGGCCGAAATTATCGCGATGGCGACCGATCTTGCCGAGTTTATTGGCGCGGCTATCGGATTTAAGCTGGTTCTCGGCGTGTCATTGCTGCAGGGCGCGGTGCTGACGGGGATTGCGACGTTTCTGATTCTGATGCTCCAGCGTCGCGGTCAAAAGCCGCTGGAAAAAGTGATTGGCGGGCTACTGCTGTTCGTCGCGGCGGCGTATGTCGTAGAGCTTATCTTCTCTCAGCCCGCGCTGGCGCCGTTAGCGAAAGGGATGCTCGTGCCATCTCTGCCGACCAGCGAGGCGGTGTTTCTTGCCGCCGGGGTGCTGGGAGCGACCATTATGCCGCATGTCATCTATTTACACTCGTCGCTCACTCAGCACCTGCATGGAGGTACGCGCAAAGATCGCTATAACGCCACGCGCTGGGATGTGGCGATTGCCATGACCATTGCTGGTTTTGTCAACCTGGCAATGATGGCGACCGCCGCCGCGGCCTTCCATTTCAACGGCCACACCGGAGTTGCCGACCTCGATCAGGCCTATCTGACGCTTGAACCCTTGCTGAGCCACGCGGCAGCCACCATCTTTGGCCTGAGTCTGATTGCGGCGGGTTTATCTTCTACGGTTGTTGGGACCCTGGCGGGGCAGGTGGTGATGCAGGGCTTTATCCGCTTTCATATCCCGCTGTGGTTTCGTCGGGCGATCACCATGCTGCCGTCGTTTATCGTGATTTTAATGGGCCTGGATCCCACGCGTATTCTGGTGATGAGCCAGGTATTGCTGAGTTTCGGTATTGCCCTCGCGCTGGTGCCGCTGCTGATATTCACCAGCGACTCCCGCCTGATGGGCGATCTGGTCAATTCCCGGTGGGTAAAACTGCTGGGGTGGGCGATTGTCGCAGTCGTTGTGGCGCTTAACGGCTGGCTGATTGTTGGGACGATATTTAGTTAAACGCGACAACGAGAAAGGGAGCCGGATGGCTCCCTTTTACAATGAATATTAATGATGACCGTGGCCATGTCCGCGACCGCCTGGTCCACGACCCCAACCGCCGCGTCGGTCATCACGATCATTCCAGCCTTCACGATAGCCGCGCTCGTAGGCTTTACGTTTATCCCAGCCGCGATGCCAGCCGTTATCGTGACGACGCCAGCGGTTATCGCGCCATTCATAGTGTCTACGCCAATAATCACGGTCGCGCCAGCCGCCACCGTCCCAGTAGTTACCATAATTGTCGCGATCGCCAATTTGTAATTTTATTGATGGCAACAGGGTGATTTCACCAGCATTAGCGACCAATGGCGCTGAAGCCAGAAGCACTGCAGCCAAAATCAGTGACCTGAACATACTCTTCTCCTTCACGATCGGGGCCGTTGTCGGCCTGTTAACCTGATATTACGGGGCGGTAAAGCCCCGTCGTATCGGAGGAACTCCTAAATCGCCAGTGAGAGCACTTTTTGCTAAAGTAACAATGAATTTACACCGCAAGGATCGCGTCGATGGTTGCCCGCTCTTCGGCGCTGAAATGGCGGTTTTCCAGCATGCCAACCGCATCGTCGAGCTGCGAGGTTTTACTGGCGCCAATCAGTACCGAAGTGACTTTCTCATCGCGCAGCACCCAGGCCAGCGCCATCTGCGAAAGCTTCTGTCCGCGGGATTCGGCCAGCGCGTCCAGCTGGCGAACTTTTTCCAGTTTGCTTTCGGTAAGCTGATCCGGTTGCAGGAACCGGCTACCGCTGGCGGCGCGGGAGTCAGCCGGAATGCCGTGCAGGTAACGGTTGGTTAACTGGCCGCCCGCCAGCGGTGAAAACGCTATACTTCCCACCCCCGAGGTGTGCAGGAAATCCAGTAATCCCTCTTCGACCCAGCGTTCAAACATCGAATATTTTGGCTGATGAATCAGGCACGGCGTGCCGAGATCGTTAAGGATGTTGACGGCTTGCCGGGCCTGTTCGAGCGGATAATTAGACAAGCCGACGTACAGCGCCTTGCCCTGGCGGACGATGTGGTCCAGCGCGCGCATGGTTTCCAGCAGCGGCGTTTCGGGGTCAGGGCGGTGGTGGTAGAAAATGTCGATATAGTCCAGGCCCATTCGTTTAAGGCTTTGATCGAGGCTGGCGATCAGGTACTTGCGCGATCCCCAGTCGCCATAGGGGCCGTCCCACATGGTGTAACCGGCTTTGCTGGAGATGATCAGCTCATCGCGATAGGGCAAAAAATCCTCTTTCAGAATACGGCCAAAATTGCTCTCCGCCGATCCCGGCGGTGGCCCGTAGTTATTGGCTAAATCGAAATGGGTTATGCCGAGATCGAATGCGTGACGCAGAAGCTGACGGCTGGTTTCCACCCGCGTTTCATCGCCAAAATTATGCCAAAGCCCCAGAGAAACTGCCGGTAGCTTTAGTCCGCTATGACCGCAGCGGCGGTATTCCATCGTTTGATATCGCGTGGCGTTTGCCTGGTAAACCATACTTCCTCCGCAGATAAAACAGGGTTGTGTATACGTTTACACTAAAGAATCTTTGGCGCCGAGTATACTCCCTGAACGCGTAAATTTTACTTGCCACCGCATTTGTTGGGTGCAATGTGGACAGCGCAACTGCTTATTCAATACTCAACTTATCTGCATGAGAGGAGAGTGGGGATATGCAACCGACTTACACCATTGGCGATTATCTGCTGGATCGTCTCGTAGACTGCGGTATAGACCGCTTGTTTGGCGTACCTGGTGATTACAATTTACAGTTTCTCGACAGCGTTATTGCGCATCGGAATTTAGGGTGGGTGGGTTGTGCAAACGAGCTAAACGCGGCCTATGCCGCTGATGGCTATGCGCGTATCAAGGGCGCAGGCGCGCTGTTGACCACCTATGGCGTCGGCGAGCTGAGCGCGCTGAACGGCATCGCCGGGAGCTACGCTGAACATGTACCGGTCCTGCATATCGTCGGCGCTCCCTGTACCGGCGCCCAGCAGCGCGGCGAGCTGCTGCACCATACGCTTGGCGATGGCGATTTCAGCCATTTTTCGCGTATGAGTGAACAAATTACCTGCTCTCAGGTGGTGCTGGCGGCGGGAAATGCCTGCCATGAAATAGACCGGGTTCTGAGCGAAATGCTCACCCATCATCGTCCTGGTTATCTGATGCTTCCGGCCGATGTGGCGAAGGCAAAGACCACGCCGCCTGCTCATCGTTTGCTTATTCAGGGGCTGCCCGCCGATGAGAACCAGCTGGCGGGTTTCCGCGAGCACGCCGGACGGATGCTAAGAAGCAGCCGTCGCGTATCGCTGCTGGCCGATTTTCTCGCCCAGCGCTATGGGTTACAAAACGCTCTTCGAGAGTGGGTGGCGAAGGTACCCGTTGCTTACGCCACGATGCTCATGGGCAAAGGGCTTTTCGATGAGCAACAGAGCGGTTTTGTCGGGACGTATAGCGGGATAGCCAGTGCGGAGGAGACTCGCGATGCTATCGAAAACGCGGATACCATTATTTGTATCGGTACGCGTTTTACCGACACTATTACCGCCGGTTTTACCCAGCACCTTCCACTGGAAAAAACGATAGAAATACAGCCCTTTGCCGTTCGGGTTGCCGATCGCTGGTTCAGCCGGATTCCCATGGAAAAGGCGCTCGCCATTTTAATCGAGCTCTCTGCCAGCCTGGCGGCAGAATGGGTTTCGCCGAATATTCAGGCGCCCGGCGTGAGCGGCGCGCCAGAGGGGAGCCTGACGCAGAAAAACTTCTGGAATACGGTACAGAAACAGCTCCGTCCTGGAGATATTATCCTTGCCGATCAGGGTACCGCCGCTTTTGGCGCCGCTGCGCTTAAGCTTCCGGTTGACGCGACGCTGATCGTCCAGCCGTTATGGGGATCGATAGGCTTTACCCTTCCTGCGGCCTACGGGGCGCAAATCGCGGCAGCGGAGAGAAGGGTGGTGCTGATTGTTGGCGATGGCGCTGCGCAGTTAACTATTCAGGAGCTGGGATCGATGCTCAGAGATAAGCAGCGTCCGCTGATTTTGTTGCTCAACAACGAAGGCTATACGGTCGAGCGCGCGATTCACGGTCCCGAGCAACGCTACAACGATATTGCGCTCTGGGACTGGAATCGTCTGCCTGATGCTTTCGCTCCCGACGTCCCCTCCCGCTGCTGGCGAGTGACGCGCACGCAGGAACTACAGGAAGCGATGAATAGCAGCGTCGCCTCAGACAGGCTGACGCTGGTGGAGGTGATGCTGCCAAAAATGGATATTCCCGATTTTCTGCGTACGGTCACTCAGGCACTGGAAGAGAGAAACAGCCGCGTTTAATCGTTGGGGCGTTTGGCGATCATCAGCGGTTTCCCGGCAAGTAATAGCCAGGCGGGAAGCATAACGATGCACAGCAGCGGAAGTAACGTGGAGTCTGGCACCACGACCGCTGCCATAAACAGGCTCAACCAGCCATCGCGCGTCACCACCAGCGTCAGTCCGAGGATCGCGCAGGAAACGGTGATAGCGGCCGGGACGGCATCCACGTGCGCGTGAAGCATCAGTCCGAGCGCGACGCCGACGAACACCGCCGGGAAAATCCGCCCGCCGCGAAAGCCGCAGGCGGCAGCCAGCACCAGCGCCGCCATCTTCACCAAAGCAATAAGCATGAAATCGCTGGCGGTCAATGTCTGGCTAAAGGCTAATTGCTGCATTTCTTCGAGGCCTTTGAACAGGGTAATATGTCCACCGATGACGCCCAGGATCCCCAATAAAAATCCGCCAATACCGAGGGTTAAGATCGGATTTTTCAGCCGTTGCATCAGCGCGTGTAAACGCGGTAAGCACCAAACGCCAACCATGCCGACGGCAATAGCAATAAGCGTAACGATAGCCCCGCTAAAGATATCGACAAGCTGCCACTGATTGTACTGCGCGATAGGTAACGAAAAATTGGGGTGGAAAAATAGCCCGGTGGTCAAAGAGCCCGCCGCCGCGGCAAGCAATGGTGCGAAGAGCCGGTCCCAGAGCGGGACATCGTTACTGCTGTTCAGCGTTTGCGAAAAGATCAGCGCCGCAGCAACAGGCGTACCGAATAGCGCTCCGATGGTGCCGGAAGAGGCGAGGATCGTCCAGTCGAGCGCGCTGACGCGGGGGAAAATGCGTGAACCAAGGGCCACCGTCAGAGCGATATTAATTACCATAATAGGATGTTCCGGCCCCAGGCTAACGCCGCCTGCCAGGCCAATTATCAGCGCCGCGAGCAGGCCGGGCAGCGCGCTGGGGCTCACCGGGGCGCCAATGAGCGACTCGGTGGCCGGATCGGGTCCGGCGTGCCCTAGGCTAAAACGTACGACCAGACCTACGGCAATGCCGGTGCAGGTGAGAATAGCGATCGTCCAGAAAGGGCCGCTGGCGTTCATGCCCAGAGCTCCTGGCAGGTTACTCCAGAGAATCTTCTGCAACATGGCTGCCGTTTTCATCGCCACAATCAATACCAGGCTGGCAGCAATACCGATCACGATTGCGGGTATCGATAATAACAGCATCGTTCTGGCGCGCGGGTGCAGCATGAAAATATCCTTCTGAAAATTTCGAAGCACTACTTTGCCCGTACGCGTTTAGGACGTTGGCGCAAATGGTGCTGAAACGATAAAGTAACGAGGTAGCCTGACGATCGTGCCGCACAATATTTTCATAAATTACAGCCTAACTGTGACATGGGTCGCTAAACAAAGGGCACTTATACGTTGGTCGTTGTTGTTAGGTCGTCATGAATTTAGAGTGTGCCAAAGAATCATTTTGACTTTAGCGGAGCCGTAACGGAATGACAAAATTTGCTTTAGTAGGGGACGTTGGCGGAACGAATGCCCGTCTGGCGTTATGCGATCTTACAAGCGGGGAAATATCCCGTGCCAAGACCTATTCCGGGCTCGATTATCCCAGTCTTGAAGCCGTTGTTCAGGTCTATCTGGAAGAGCATAACGTCCAGGTAGAAGACGGCTGTATTGCCATCGCCTGTCCGATTACCGGCGACTGGGTGGCGATGACCAACCACACCTGGGCATTTTCTATCGCTGAGATGAAAAAGAACCTGGGTTTCTCGCATCTGGAAATCATTAACGATTTTACTGCGGTGTCGATGGCAATCCCCATGCTGAAAGCTGAACATCTGATTCAGTTTGGCGGCGCGAAGCCGGTGGAAGGTAAGCCGATTGCCGTCTATGGCGCAGGTACCGGGCTGGGCGTTGCTCATCTGGTACATGTTGATAAACGCTGGGTGAGTCTGCCGGGCGAGGGCGGCCATGTGGATTTCGCGCCCAATAGCGAAGAAGAAGGCATTATTCTGGAAGAGCTGCGTACCGAGCTGGGGCACGTCTCCGCCGAACGCGTATTATCTGGGCCCGGGTTGGTCAATCTTTATCATGCGATCGTAAAGTCTGATGGGCGTCTGCCGGAAAACCTGCAGCCTAAAGATGTCACCGAACGCGCGCTGGCCGATACCTGCATCGACTGTCGTCGCGCCCTGTCGCTGTTTTGCGTCATTATGGGGCGATTTGGCGGTAACCTGGCGCTGACGCTCGGTACCTTTGGCGGCGTGTATATTGCTGGCGGCATTGTGCCGCGTTTCCTCGAATTCTTTAAAGCGTCCGGTTTTCGCGGCGGATTTGAAGATAAAGGCCGGTTTAAAGCCTTCGTCCAGGATATTCCGGTGTATCTGATCGTTCACGACAATCCGGGACTGCTGGGCTCCGGCGCGCACCTGCGTCAGACGCTCGGGCAGGTTCTGTAAGCGCCGAATCTTACCCGAATAAAATGTTTATTTGGGTAAGAAATCCTACAGATGCATGAGCTGGCGAAACTCTTTCACCTTGCTGCGGCTCACCGGAACCTGAAACTCAAGGTCACGAAGCCGCAGAATATAGGTGTTGTTGAACCAGGGTTCGATTTCGCGAATTTTGTTCAGATTGACGCAGTACGAGCGGTGACAGCGAAAAAAGTGTGCGGGCGGCAGCTTGTTGCAGAATTCCGTGATATTCATCGGCATCACGAACGATTCCTTCCGGGTATAAACAAACGTCATCTTTTCATGTGCTTCCGCGTAGTAAATATCGTGGACGCTGGTGACGATAATCCGCTCATCTTTAATCAGATTAATCGTGTCGTTTTCCCGGGTCGGATTGGGCGCTGCTCCGGTAGCTGTGCTAGCCTGCTGCTGTTGCAGCCAGGCGCCGGTCAGCTTTTGCAGCATGTTGATAATGCGCGATTCCTGGTAGGGTTTAAGGATGTAATCGAACGCCTCCAGCTCAAAGGCTTCCACCGCATGCTCTTTCCACGCGGTAATAAAAACGATAAAGGGCTTATGCGCGAACTGGCTGATGTTTTGCGCCAGCAGTACGCCATCCAGCGACGGGATGTTGATATCGAGAAAAATAGCGTCGACTTTGTTGTGCTGTAAAAACTTCAGCACATCGAGTCCGTCGTCAAAGGTACCGACAATCTCCATTTCGCTATGGGTATTAATCAACCAGGTGAGCTCTTGCTGCGCGAGGAACTCATCTTCCACAATGATGACTTTCATTTTATCTCCGCTCATGACAGCAGCGACTCCGTAGCCACCTGAGGCGCGTATTGGGTTGGCACATAGAAAGCGATTTCGGTCCCCGGCGTCAGGCGTCGGATATGCAGGCCTTCTCCGTACAGTAGCTTGACCCGGTGATGAACGTTGAGTAAACCGATTTTATTTCCCGGCATTTCGTCAGCTTCTACCCTTGCTACCACCGCGGGGTCGATACCGTTCCCCGTATCGCGAACGCTAATCCGTACTCGATTCCCGCACTCATTAATGCCGATGGTCACCACGCCTTTTCCTTTGCAGGGCTGAATTCCGTGGACGATAGCATTCTCCACCAGCGGCTGAATAAGCAGGCTGGGGATCATAAAACTGACTTCATCATCAATATCATAAATCACCGTCAGCTTATCGCCGAAGCGAGCCTGTTCAATCGCGATATAATCCTTGATTTGATACAGCTCCCTTTTGATATCTATTTGTTCATCATCTTTTAATTCAATGTTGTAGCGTAAATAGCGCGACAAATTAAAAATTAGCTGACGCGCGGTGTCTGGATTCATGCGAATCGACGACGAAATAGCGTTCAGGGCATTAAATAAGAAATGGGGATTAATTTTACTCTGCAGCGCGCGCAGTTCGGCTTTATTGGCCATTTCTCGGAGCTGTTCAGCGCGGGAGACCTCCAGCTGCGTGGAGATGATTTGCGACAGGCCAATCGCCATTTCCTGCAATGAAGAGGTGATGCGGTGCGCGTGGCAGTAATAGATTTTTAGCGTACCGGTGACGACGCCTTTTTCCCATAGCGGAATGACCAGCATGGAGTGTATTTCCGGCGTCCGATGAGCTTCATCATTGTTTTTGATAATGATTTTTCCATAGCGGATCGCCTGCTGCGTCGTCGGGCTGATAACGTCGTCGTTATCGCGGTAGTTGATTTCCCCGACACCGACGTAGGCCATCACCTGCTGGGTATTGGTAATGGCGACAGCATCGGCATTGATATCGCGGCGGATAATATCGCATACCTGACGCAGGGACTCGCTATTGACGTGGCGAAACAGCGGTAGCGTTTTGTTGGCGATGTCGAGCGCCAGTTTTGCCTGGCGGGCGGCGCTGGCTTCCTTTTCTCCCTCAACGCTCTGCACCAGCAAAACGATAAAGCCGATACATACGCTGCCGAGGATCATCGGAATACCGATTTTTGACACGATATCGATCCCCAACGCCAACGAAGGCGCCCATACGACCACGAGGATCATGGTTAACGTCTCACATAGCATCCCGGCGAGGATCCCCGCTTTCCAGCGCTGCGCTTTCGGTACTTTACGACTGATAAAACCGGAGAGCAGACCGGCGACGATGCTGGTAATAAAACAGGGGACGGCGGTGACGCCATCGATATCGATCAGGTAGCGATGTATCCCGGCGATCGCGCCGACAATCGCCCCAACCCAGGGACCGAATAGGATCCCGCCGGACATGACTGCGATAATACGCACGTTGACCAGCGATCCTTCGACCGGTACGCCTGACCAGGTACTGAACAGGGCAAAGAGAGAGAAGATCGCGGTAACGGCCAGCAGCTCTTTTGGCGTATGCGCGGATTTATGCAGAAGTTCACGAAACAGGCGCAGGCGAATGAGGAAAAAGAGACAAATCAGCATTAATGCCGCACGGTCAAAAACCGCCAGCAGCATAGTAAATATTTCGTGCATGTGTGCGCCGTGTTAATCGCGAGAAAGCAATATGATAGAAAACCTCGCGGCAGAAGGCCAGCTGAAGGGATGAATAGGGAAAAGTATTACAAATAAAAGGGGATTAATGATAAAGGCCTGAGATTCAACAGCGTCTACCGATGAGAAATGATTCAAGTAAAATTATAGATATCAATATGTTAATTTTAATGAGTTAAGCGAGGTGGGTAAAGAACATTGCTGCCCTATTTTGCTGAACTGATGCCCGTTTTTAACGCCAGAATTTTTTTTTGCCTTTCCCCTCGACAGCGGGAATTTTTTCGGGTTATTTTCTAAACGTGCTGCACATGCAGCAGCGTCGCTCGGACGGTCCGGGCGCTAACGTTAATCCGAGGAATCTATGGCTGAATTCAGTCCTGAACGCCGTTTTACGCGTATCGATCGTCTCCCCCCGTACGTTTTTAATATCACCGCTGAACTGAAAATGGCTGCGCGACGCCGCGGCGAAGATATTATTGATTTCAGCATGGGTAACCCCGATGGCGCGACCCCGCCGCATATCGTCGAGAAGCTATGCACCGTTGCCCAGCGTCCCGATACGCACGGCTATTCCACCTCTCGCGGAATTCCGCGCCTGCGCCGGGCGATTTCACGTTGGTATCAAGAGCGTTATAACGTTGAGATCGATCCGGAATCAGAAGCGATAGTGACCATTGGTTCAAAAGAGGGCCTGGCGCATCTGATGCTGGCGACGCTTGACCATGGCGACACCGTACTGGTGCCCAATCCCAGCTATCCTATTCACATTTACGGTGCGGTGATCGCCGGAGCCCAGGTGCGCTCGGTACCTCTGGTTGAAGGCGTAGATTTCTTTAACGAGCTTGAGCGCGCCATTCGTGAGAGTTACCCGAAGCCGAAAATGATGATCCTCGGTTTCCCTTCCAACCCGACCGCGCAGTGCGTCGAACTGGAGTTCTTTGAGAAAGTCGTGGCGCTGGCGAAGCGTTATGACGTACTGGTTGTGCACGATCTGGCCTACGCCGATATTGTTTATGATGGCTGGAAAGCGCCCTCTATTATGCAGGTTCCCGGTGCGCGAGATGTCGCCGTCGAATTCTTTACGCTATCGAAAAGCTACAATATGGCGGGCTGGCGTATCGGCTTTATGGTTGGCAACAAAACGTTGGTTAATGCGCTGGCGCGTATTAAAAGCTACCACGACTACGGCACCTTCACCCCTCTACAGGTTGCAGCCATTGCGGCGCTTGAAGGCGATCAGCAGTGCGTTCGCGACATTGCCGAGCAGTATAAGCGCCGTCGCGATGTGCTGGTGAAAGGGCTGCATGAGGCCGGATGGATGGTGGAATGTCCGAAGGCGTCAATGTATGTATGGGCGAAGATCCCTGAACAGTATGCGGCGATGGGCTCGCTGGAGTTCGCTAAAAAGCTGCTGCAGGATGCTAAAGTCTGCGTTTCGCCGGGTATCGGCTTCGGGGATTATGGCGATACCCACGTACGCTTCGCTTTAATTGAGAATCGCGATCGTATCCGCCAGGCGGTGCGCGGTATTAAATCCATGTTCCGTGCAGACGGACTGCTGCCCGCATCGACGAAGCTAACCAGCGAAAGCAACGAATAAAAAAAGGAGCCGAGAGGCTCCTTTTTTTAACACCGTTACAGCTAGATCATCAGGGCGAAAGTCCCGGCCCAAACGATGACCATAAAAGAAATGCCCATTAAAAAATATTTCACGACTCATCACTCCGCGATCTCGGCGAGACGCCTTAAATGAATTTGACCTTCGTTGTTTGTTCAACTATCGCTCACAAAAAATTCACTTTTTCCGATGGCGATAGCTGTAAATTCTGAGCTCAAACTGCTCCAGATGGCGCTAATGTACGCCTAAAAAATGAGGGAAACAAGAGCCATTTTTTTATTAATTTTTAGTTACTTACGAGTGTCGTGATTCGACGACACATTAATTTCATTCGGTATTAAATTTTATTCTGGCGACGGCCATCAACGATGATTTTCGTATTGATATAGTTGTTTGATTTTGGGCTTTTTTCTGCCTGAAAGCGGGGGAGGGATAGCGGGCGGATTCAGGAAGTTAATCATTTCGAAAGGCGCTATTCGTACGAAGAGCGTGCGAGGGTGAAAAGTAATGCTAAGACACAAGCGCGAAATAAAACCGTAGAGCCGATAAGCGATTAGGCCAGTGCCTTTAAGCCTGTCCAGGATAGGTAACTGAAGCGCTCCGTTAGTTTGGCCGCTGCCCTCTGTACCAGCAGGATGCCGCTGACCAATACCCCTTCGCTTCGTCTGCGGAGTATAACGATGAAACAGGCAATGCTTGCTTCTTCCCGCAATAAGCGTACGCCAACTGAAGATTTGACGGCTTCTGAGCGACTGGAAAGATCCGTCTGGTTGATACAACGTTCAGGGAGTCGGAGGCCATGCTGGTATGCACGAATTTGCCGCTATCGCCAGGCAAAGCGCTATGCTAGTTGATACGAGATAATTTAACTGAAGTAGTTAAAGATCATAAAAACAGGGGAGTGAAGTATAAAGCCAGCTAGCAGATGAAAAGATACTCCTGTCCGCATTTTTAGCTATAAATTACCTTATCTTCGGCAGCAGAGCACGGACTATTCTAATTGACATTTTTGTAATATCAGAGGGCGGCTATGGATCATTTATTGTATTTTTCAGCGCCGCGTTAACACTATCTATCTCATTTTTACTCTTTTCGCAAACCTCATATTACACATCAAGATTCTCATTAACGTAGAGGGATTTCTTATCGAGCTCAGGGTTTAATTTCATGAACTCATCAATGAAGTCAGTAAGGGTTTTATTTTGTAAAGTGAATTGAGGTTCATTAATGATCTTTTTATTTAAAATAATCGTGGGCTCCCTGGCGAGCTCAAGGGGGCGACTGCTTATGGTATGCTCATAAATCTTCTCTACATCCTTGCTGATAATGTAAATTTTATTGATCGATATTGGCAGATTACTACTATTATCTGGAGAAAAATGGCAAAAAAGAGTGTTGTTAGCAGGATTTATTGCACTAACCTCTTTTGCTAAATGGTTGTGTTCGGGGCATTCTAGCAGTTCTCCAAGATTTTTTGAGGTAGCATACCAAAGCCCAGAAACAATCGCTTTAAGCTGGATTTGTATTGCATGGTTACCTTGCTGCGTCTCTATAGCCGAAACGCTATCTTTCAGCTCTAAAACTCGATCTACCCTGGAATAGTACGACCATGTCGCTTCGTTTTTTTTTAAAGTATCGCTTTGATTCACACTATAAAGAGAGCATTTGTTTATGCTTTCTTTATTCTGAGTCAGAGCAATATTTAACGTTCCTGTGATGCTAGTTAATTTTACGCACAGGTTTATTGCACCGATATCATGCCAGTGGAGTAAATCTTCAATCTCACAATCTAGCAGCTTTTGCGCGCGGGAAATGGAACAATATTCTAACGGCGGGATATTGTTTTGTTTCCATATGTTTCTTTCGGTTTTACTAATCATAATTACTTTCTTCTTACGAGATGGTTACTTTTGTGTTGTTGATGTTAATTTGGCAGTGAAAATATCTTATACGGTATTTGTTAGTAATGCTTTGATGAATTAGCACGATTCATATGATTTTTAGCTTGAATTCACATTAATTCGAAGTCCTATAATTTGATATGAGCTATATACTTATTATAATTCATATTATATATTTTTATTATGAATGATTTGTTTGTTATTTATTTGTTGAGGGCATTTAAATCTCATCAATAGCGCGTTCCTTGCTGGAACAACTCAATATTAGATGTTTATTTCCACCAACCGCTCTTACGGCCTGTGGCATGATAATATTCATCTGCCCTGAAGCATCAGGTCTGCAAGAATTTGTAGATCGATTTCTTAAATCACCACTGGCCAGGCTTTGCTGGTGCACTGAAAGCGAAAAATGAAGGGCGTTATCTGAAGGGCGTTAACTGTTGGTCTGGAAAAACTGATGAGAATGTCCCCTGCAGGAATCGAAAATATGTTTATTGTTATGTTTTTTAAGGATTATTTGCATGTTCATTTTTTCGATACCATCATGGATACCATCAGCTGATAAAAACGTCTCATTAAGGCCATAGAGATCGGCCTATTTCGGCAGTTCCAATAATGAATAGAGGAATGAAATAACGGCGGGGAAGGGGGCTGGCAAATCTGCTATTAGGCTGAAAAATGCTCAAAAAAGTTATCACACCCCACGCATTATACAATGCTGCTCGCAAACCAGCGTCAATCCTGACTTGAGGGGGTATAACCCTGAATGTATTTTAGGTATACCAAAATGTGATAAAAACACGAACAAAGCCAGCGTTCATGCTGGCTTGCCCGTGTATACACGCATTCTGTTATAAATCGTATCCTCCCTGATCGCTGTAGTTGCTTCGGGCGCGGGATGCCAGTTGCCGCTGTTTCGCTTCAATGCGTTTCATCACTTCATCAGCAAGGTCTGCGGAGCTTTGGCCTGGTAATTGATGAATATGAATCTCGACTTTCCATATAGAAGAACTCTGGACAGGTGCAACAACCGGAGGCGATGGCGGCTTTTTATACTCCGATTTTGGCAGACTGTAAGGATGCATTGGCTTTGCTTCTGCAGGCACAGATGCGACACCCATAACGCCAGCGACGACTGTAGCCAGAAGCATCTGACGCGCAGGCAACCCACCACCTGAAAAACCAGTATTATTTTTCAGGATATTAGCCGGGTTCATCGACGCTGCGAGCTGTGCCAGCTCAGCAGTACGTCTCCGGCTGGTTACTTTTGCCGGACCGTTCACTATCTCAGGCCCGTTCTCTCCCACAATGCCAAACTGACCGCGAGGAATAACGCCTCCACTGTCATACATCCCGGCGAACGGAACCGAAGCAGGCGCACTGCCAGACACCTGTAATTGCGCTTTACTCGTTATTTTATCGTTTCTCGTCATCCAGTCGGGCAGATAATCGGTGACGGATGAAAGTTTGTTTTTGAGTGCCTCCCATCTGGCATTAATTCCATTGAGAATACTGTCAATAATGGCGCTGCCCATGTCCTGAAATTTAGCAGGAAGCGCGGCAACATCAGCCAGGATCGAATTCCATTTATCGCTGATTGATTGCCTGATACCGGCCCATGCCTCAGTAACGCCAGATTTTATTGCATCCCAATTTTTAGCGATTAATCCCGGCAGGGTATAATTAAAGAACAGCGATTTAATTCCTTCCCACGCAGTGCTGGCCTTTTCTTTGATCCAGTCCCATGCCGCACCTGTGGCATTACATACGGCATCCCACATGGCTTTAAACTTTGGTCCCAGCGTATCCCAGTTCCGCCAGATATAAACAGCACCAGCGGCGATCAGCCCAATGACCGCCAGTATAGGGTTTGCAAACATCAAACGGCCCAGCCATAACACGGAGCTGCCCACTGCTCTGACTGCATTGCCAATAAGGCCAAATGCAGATGAAAATTTTAGCCCCAGCACGCCTGCACTCATTCGCACAACTGCCATCGGCCCCAGCACAGAAGCCAGCGCAAGCGAGACAACCCCTGCACCAGTGGCAACAACCGCAAATCCTGCCGCCAGTTTAAACAGCGCAGAAGTCAGTTGCGGGTGTCGCTTAACAAAACCATCCAGACGTGACGCCAGCGCCCCCAGCCAGTCAGCCAGTTTCTTTAATGCCGGGGCAACTGTTTCACCAATGCTTGCCATAGCATTGGTGAAGGAGCCGGTAGCGGCTTCCCATTTATTGCCCAGGGTATTCAGGGACGCATCGACGCGTTCCCGCAGTGAAGCCTGATTTTCAAGTTTGGCGGCAGTTTCACGATAGCCATTAATACCTTTTTCAATCATGGTGTTAAGGACTTTCATGACTTCCGCATCATTACCGAACAGCTCCTTAATCGTTGCCATCCGGGTTTCATCGTTGAGCTTACTAAGCTTTTCCAGCTGGGCGTACATATTTTCCAGCCCACCGAATCCACCTTTCCCATTGGAAAAATTGAAGTTGATGCCGGTGCCTTTCAGAGCGTCGTTTACTGACTGAATATTTTTTGAATCCAGCGCTGCCTGGAAAATTTTTCGGTAAGCATTACCTGCGGACTCACCAGCCATCCCGCTCTGATCAGCCATCACCAGCAACGGAGCAAAAGTTTTTGCTGCCTCAATACCCTTTTGATTAATAATGCTCATGGCGCTGCTGATATTAGAAAATCCCTGCAGCATATTCCCGGAGTCAACACCGGCATAAAAACCCTTCTGGATCAAATCCATCAGGCCCATCATGTCTTTTTCTGAGGTCTGTGTTGCATCCTGCAGTTTTGCGGCAAACTCAGCCGCAGCAGTGGGAGCCATCTGCAACTGCACCCCCAGATACGCCGCCGATTCCCCCAGCCCGCCAAGAATGACCTGTGCTGACATACCCTGACGACGCAGCATTGTCATCATGTTCTGGAAATCTGCAGTGGTTCCCGGCAGCCTGTCTCCAAGCGCTACCGCCAGCTGGTTAATTTTCTCAAATTCAGGTGCGACCTTTCCGCCCGGCCCCATCATTGAACCGGCGAGCTGATTAGCGGCATTTTCAGATTCAGAATAGGCTTTCACCGGCGCAAGCAACGTCATACCTGTCGCCATGCCCGCAGCCACAGCACCGGCTCCATTTCCGGCAAGTTTATTTCTCAGATCATAGGTTTTATCTGCTCTTGCCCGGATCGCATTCAGCTTTTGCTGGCGTTCTCCTGCTTCCCGCAGTCGGCGCTCCTGCTCTGCCAGTTGCCGGTTGTATCGCTCAGTTTCGCGGGTGATACGCGAGGTTTCCCGCGCTCCGCCGCCTGCAGACAGCCCCAGCCGGTAGAGTTCAGCTCTGGCTGCCGCCATCTGCCGGGTTTCCTGCTGCTGCTTTTGCTCCAGAGTCGATACAGCACGCCACTGCGCTTCAAGCGCCTGTGTTTGCTTTTTGGTTGGTGACTCCAGTGACGACATTTCGCGCGTTAACATCTGCGCCCGCAGCCTCGTCTGGTCCAGTTCTGCGCTGGTCCGGCTGAGACTTTGGGTGAGATTATCAAAGGACTGCAGACGGGCACCGGCGTCAGTCAGATTTTTAATCTGCTCACGGGTTTGTCGAATTGCAGATGCCAGCTCTTTAGAGCCAGCCTGGGCATTTTTGAAGGGGCGGGTCATTTTATCCACCGCCCCCAGCACGACCTGCAGACGCAGGTTATTATTACTCATCGCTGACTCCGCTTCTCACGATCGCTTTATGCCGCCATTCCAGAACCTCAGTCAGCGGCATGACGTCAGTGATGGACGGCGACCAGTGAAAGATGGTGGCAATATCTGCCACCAAATCATCAACCATCAGGCTGGCAGGGAACCCGACAACACCGATTTCGGCAGCAAAAAAGCCACAACCTCCAGCGCCAGCGCTGAAAGATCGGCAGGGTCCAGCTCCGCCATCTCCTGCTGGGTCAGCGCCGGAGTCGAGATACGCGGGATCACCGTCATCATTGCGGTAACGTCCATCTCCATAATCGCGTGCAGGCGGAGGCCTCTCAGCGCCCCGGACTGTGGTTTACGCAACACGATTTCAGTAATGGCTGTGTCACCACGTTTAACTGGCGTATCCAGAACAACAGTGGTTTCATTTTTAGCGGTAACAGTTTCGCTCATAATACGATCCTCAATGGCTGTCAATGTGCTGGCAGTGTATCGTGTTCAGCACAACCATTCGGGGTTGGGGTATTGTTCCGCTGACCATACAACTGCAGCGGCGGACAGCCAGCCGGAGAACGTACTTTCCCCCCTCAGCGCGCGCAGCCCCGCCCGCCTGCCCGCTTCGCTTAACAGAATGGTTTTCATGCACCCCGAAAATCGTCTCAGGAGCCGCCACACAAGGGCTTTCGCGTCAAAAATGGTGCATGGAACTCATGCGTTTTCATGCGCCATAGACATGCACTCATGCGCTCTCAGGCCAGCCAGGGAAAAGGCGTAAAAAATCCCGGTACTGGACCGGGATTCTGTTGGCGTTTTTTGCTAATCAGACAGGGATTTGCTGACGGCTTGACAGCTTTGACGCGGAGCCATAGCGATTAAGCGTTTTCTTTTGCTTTTCAGACTGTTCCGGTTTATCTGATTCCTGTTCATTGCGCCGGGGCTTCATAATTATCGTATCCACGCTTTCCAGTGCGGTAAACGTGCAGGAACATTCCAGATTCTGGCACTGATACCATGAGCGTTTAACCGACGGTGCTTCATAGGCGGTGGTTCTGGCATGTGCAACCGTGCCGCATTCCGGGCATTTCAGCGCCATCAGATACCCTCCATATCACGGTTACGTTTCTGCAGCTCTTCACGTTCCTGACGGATCTTCATTTTGTGAAGGGCCGCCGGTGACGGGCTTTTGCTTAAATCGACACGAGCCGCATAATCCGGCGCAACGCCCGCCAGTTTAAACACCGGATCCTGTTCCGGCATCGCATCGTTAGTAAGAGCCGGTTTGGTAATATGTTTGTGAATAAAGTCTTTCAGTACTGTGTTCGGGTCATTAACTGAATTCACCACACCCACAACGGCACTGGCTTCCCGACCCATAGTGGATTTGAGCAGGCTCAGTGTCTGGATTAGCGCCTTACCATGCGACTGCATAAAATCTTCCCAGATTTGTTTTGCGCGAATCCCCACAAGGGTATCGTGCGCGTGGATATACTTTCCGGCTAATTCCGCAGTCTCCTGCGGCAAAAGTGCATTTTCGCATTCCTGAGCTGCCAGCAGCTCATCAAAATCCTCAAGCGTTTCTCGCCCCAGCGCAATTTCCGTGCGCAGTTTTTTCATTTCCTTTGAGACTACGCCCTGACTTTCACGAAACAGCGTGCGCCACTCCTCATTCAGCGCATTCGTCGTGGCTTCCATTTCAGCGCGGCGCTGGCGGATTGTCGCAATATTATCCGCTGCCGCTTTCTGCTGACGACGAGCTTCAAGCCATGCGTTTCTGGCTGTATTCAGGGTTTCAAGTGCCCGCTGCGTGACAGCCGGAAAAGTGGAAAGGTTGTTATTCTCTGCGGTGTTGTTCATGACTTCTCCTGTCGGGTTGGTTCGTTACGTCAATTGTGTCGTGGCTGACACAAGCACACTACCGGTGCTCAGTGTGTGGTGGCTGGCACAACGGGCCTCTGCTGCTATTCAGACGCGGCTATGACAGCCAGCCAGATAAAAACGCCTCTGTTTCAGCCTGCTTTATGTCCCCGATGCGGTGGAACAGGTGGAACAGGTGTTACAGACTTGTTTTATAAAGCATTTATAGGTACAGCACAGGTGGAACATCGCGGGTAACAAGGTGGAACAGCGGGTTGGCTGACGTTCCACCTGTTCCACCTCACTATTTCAGAAGGTGGAACAGGTTCAGCCCTTGTAAAACACGGGTGTTCCACCTGTTTCACCTGTTACCCTTAATAAATAAGACTCACGCAAAGCCTTAACCCGGCACCTCGCTGTTGAAGACATAGAGCCTGCGGGGATTCATCTCTGGCGGGCGAATGTTTGTCTGCAGCTTGCCATCGGTGGAGGGCAGCAGATATCCACGATCCGCGCACAGACGCGCCACCTTGCGCGGGTCAAATCCCCGGCAGATTTCTTTCCAGCCGGACGGCATGACGTAGAACGTGGTGACAGCTTCCGTGCCCTGCGCGGTACTGCCTTTCTCCACCCTGCGCCAGCCCACCATATTGCCGGGGCGGTTGCGCTCGTCGTGCCAGTCAGCAAAGCGGCTGTACTGATTCGCGGTAAAGAAACTGCGTACCTGCTCCAGTGCGGCAATATCTTCCTGATTGGCGGTGTGCCCGCGATCTTTCAGCCATGCGTTCAGGCAGACGCGGGTTGCCCGCAGCGCTTCCCCCTCAGGCCAGCCGGTGATACCCAGACGGGTTGCCAGCTCGCCCGCCATCGCCACCAGTGCAAAGCGGTTCACAGCCCGGCCCACCTGATTGCCCGCATCTTTCGGGGTCAGGGCGGCGGTATATTCCTTCATCAGTGACTTTGCCTGTGCCGTCAGCCCGTTAAGATCAGCGGTCAGGGCTTTCAGCCACTCCCGGAACGGCGAACCGTAGTAACTGGACGTGGCCCACTCCAGATGCTCCGCCAGAGCCTTGCCGCTGTCGAAGCCGTGCAGCTCCTCAAATACGCCAAACTTCCCGGAATCGCTGGGGATCTGGATCATCCTGACTTCCATCCCGGCAAAGGTACGCTCCCCGGCTTTTGCCGCATGTTCGGTCAGTGACAGCTCGCCGGTTGAAAAGAACAGCAGCCGCCACTGCTTACGGGTGCGCAGCTCACCGTCCGTACCGGCCCGGCCCTTGCCCTGACCGTTTGCCAGCATGTAGGCAATATTGCCCGCCTCGCGTCCGTCCACCTCCCGGATCTCGTCGAGCATCATGGCGGCATCGTTGCGGCGGCTGGCGCATCCCTCCAGTGCATTGCCGGTTGCCCGCCACGTCTGCCAGTAGTCAGGCCCGCCGCAGACGGAGGTTGCCGCTTTCATGGTGGTGGTCTTACCGTCCGTCGATTCCCCTTTGAGGTGGTAGCCGCCGCCATCCATACCAACCAGCCGTAACAGGGGGGCAGCAAAGGCCAGACTGACGGCAAACGCCACGCGGGAGTTGCCGGTGCAGTAGCGGGATACGTGCTCCCGCCATTCCTCCGTTGTGCCCGACACGCGGAAATCGCGCCCCTGCACGGAAGAGGTCTGGAGAATGACCCCCTCTGCACCTTCACCGCTGACCTCATCCTGCAGAACGTAAACCTGACCATGCCAGCCGGTGCGGCTGACGCAGGTCACGCGGCGTTCTGGTTTACACAGCGAGATATATTCCATCAGGCGGGCGCGGGCCTCGCCGGTGGTGCTGATATAGGACAGCCCGTTAACCAGCAGTACCCGGCGCAGTTCCTCACCGCTGCCGCTCAGCATTTCCATTGGCATCGCCCAGCGGCGGCGCTCTCCCCACGTATCTTCCCACTCCAGCAGTCGCCCAAAGTTACCGCCATCAGCATCGCAGGTGATTGCCGTCACGCGCAGCGGGTTGCATATTTTGACGTTCTGGATCTCCGTCTCACCGTTGCGCTGTACCTGTTTTTCATACCAGAGATATTCCTGGGTAAGACGGAATCCGTGCGGCAGCTGCGTGCGGCCTTCCCCACACAGCACCAGACCGTTACGAAAGGCTTCACGGGCGCGGGTAATACCGTGCTCCCGATGGAAATCATTCCAGTCAGCCTTAATCTCTCCCGGTGGCAGCGTCATCCAGCCGCCAACGGCTTTTGCCGCCCGTTCAGCAAAGGATCTGCCGGGGTTTTCGCCCCCGTCCTGAAAATCGTTATCACCGGCGATGATAATTTTTACCTCAGGCCAGCGTGCCCGCAGCGACTGCGCCACGTTGGGCAGGTTGCCCGCAGATATGGCAGCCACTACGCATCCGGCGGTGAGCTGGCTTACCGTCAGCGCCGTGGCGTAACCTTCGGTAATCACCACCTGTACCGGCGGTTCAGGCGGTAACGGGCTGAGCGCCACAAACGCGCCTTTCATCGTGCTGCCGGGCAGTATGCTTTTTTCACCCGTCGGGGCGATAAGCTGCGCACCGGTCACGGCTCCGGCGTTGGTGGTGAGCGGTAACAGCAGGGAACCGGCAGGAAAATCCTTACCGCTGATATGCTGCACGCTCCCGGTCAGGGAGGCCGGATATCCGGCAAACCCTTTTCCGGTCAGATAGGGGCTTTCTCCCGTGTGGCTCTCTTTCATCAGCGCCGCCACGGTAAGGCTCATGTCACGTTTAGGGGCTTTTTGCCTGGCAGGCTTAACGGGCAGTTCCTGCACATCCGGCACATTAAGCACCTGCGCCACCTCCTGCGCGGCCTTTCTGACGCCGTAACCGGTCATGAGCTTAACCAGATCCAGTCCGTCACCATTGCCGCACTGGCTGCAAATCCACGTCCCGCGCCCGTCAAGGTCATCGAGGCGAAAACGATCCTTGCCCCCACATTTCGGGCAGGGACCGTGCCTGCCGTTTTCGGGAACATCAATACGCAGCATCTGCAGAATAACGGGCCATTTCCCCTGTGCAGCCTCTGCAACCTGTGAAACTTTCTGTGTTGTCATACTTCCCCCTGATACAGCGCCGCACCCGTGCTGCAGAAGTCATCAAAGGCAGCCGGAAGCGTGCGGTACAGCTCCGCCATCACTTCACAGCCGCGTACGGTCAGCACCGGCGGCGCGGTCAGCAGTGACGGCTCCAGCATGTCAGTCAGCAGTGCCAGCGCGGCTGCGGCTCCCTGTGCTTCGCCGTACTCGTTAATCAGTGCGCACTCGATATGCAGCGCAATGGCCATTTCAATACGCTCAACCGTCAGGCAGTGCGGACCATACTGATCGCTGCCGGTTTCGTTCAGCGTTTTCTGCCGCCATGCCGACGCAATAGCCCGCCGGTACAACGCGGTAGTCATTTCTGCCGGGAAAATGGAAACCTGCGGCTGGTTCATTTGGCACCTCCTTCAATCAGTGCGCAGCTGTGCGCAATATCCGTCAAATCTGCCCGCAGGTACTCCATCAGCGCGGCGACGCCCGGCGCACAGCCTGTATCGAGCGCTCCGACCTGAGACGGGTATTCAGAAAAGAGAAGCTGGAGCAGGTCGCAGGCATTTCTTGCGCGGGTCAGCTTTCCGAAACCGTCCTCTGACAACCCATAGGCAAAAGCACCGGTATTGTGTTTTTCAGGCAAAGTGTGGCCCTGAGCACCGTTGTGCCCGTTTGAAATATTCATCATGGATTACTCCGTTTTCAGCGGTGTTTTGTCAGAGAAACTTTGAATAGTGACTGTCGTCAGGTTCAGCAGAACGCCGTAGGCTGCGCTCCCGCCAGCGGGTAAATACCACAGACGGATGCAGTGTCAGCGGGGCGGAGCTACTACCGCCTGCCGGAGCTGGCGAAGGTTTAAAGAGCGGCGCATCAAACAGGCGCGTATACCTCTGTTCAAACCATGCCAGAGGGCAGGAAGAAAGCTGGTTGTCGCTGTCATGACGTATCAGCACTTCACAGCTGAATTCAGGATTAACCAGCGCCACGGAGGGAGACGCTTCAATTAGTCGGATGATTGTTACGGTCCAGCCACGTTCATGCTGCCAGCGTTCGCCGGGTTGTGGATAATTACGCATGTCCACCTCCACAGGGAATGCGACCGGCAAAGCTCAGCACATAGTCCGGGGCAAGTCTGCGCCGCGCTGAGCGCTCGTTATCTGCGGTGATCCTTAACATCACAGGACGGGCATTGCGTTGACTGCGGTTGATCGCCGCAAATAACCAGGTACACTTCTGTTTAGCCATCTTCGTTGCCTCATACAGCGGATTGGTCAGATGCCCGATTTGTGTTCCAGCACAGTTCGGGCATTGTTTTTTTGTAGCTTTGATGTTTATAATGGTAATTACCATGTAGGTTAATATAAGGTTTGGTCATCACCATGTCAACACCAAAAGAAAAACGTTCTCCTCCTTTCCAGATGCGTCTTACAGATGAGTTCCGCCAACAGCTTGAAGAAGAAATGCGCAAAGATGGAGATTCAGCTCTTGCATCTTGGATCAAGCGAATTTTGCGTAAAGAGCTACTAAATCGTGGCATCGATCCAAAGAATTGATTAATTGATGGGGGAGAATTTTTTCTCCCCAACTTAGTTAAGATTTTCATTATATTACCTTTATTCCCGCTGACTGAGCCTTAACCCACTGCCTAATTTCTTGTGCATCGTAAATTGTTACTCTCTCGGTTAATCGAGTCGCCTGGGGAAAACCGGGTTTATTTTTGGTCCAGCGCCAGAGAGTTACTGAACTGATGTTGAGAAAATCAGCAGTATGTTTAGCTCTGGCATTGCCTGACAAGGGGTAATTTTTGATAGTCATATGAATCACCTGCAATCCTACTTAACGTAATGAAACGAACGGATGCAGGCTACTTTTAGATGTGCAGCAATGCGCGGAGTTTTTGAAAACTCGTCAGAATTATCAAAAATTATCTACCTTTTACCAGCCCTTTGAAGCCAGTCATCTAAAGTATCATCAGTGATTTCAGGTAGTTCCATTTCGGGGCCTGCTTTTCTGCTCAGATGATCTTTTATTTGAGTAATAGATGAAAATCTCATCATTTCTTCCGTTACTCCCAAAGCATTCATTAGGGATGCTATATAGGTTGATTGCTTCGCTGTAGTTCTGACTTTCGGCGTTTCAGTTGTTTGATATGAGGTTAATGTTCTTGTATCTTTATCCTTGCTTATTACAGGCATGTGTGTGCCAGATAAAGCATGTTTATTTATATATTCAATATAGTAACCAGTAATTTGAAGCTGATAGTGTTTGTCGTTTATATCAGGAGCGTGCTCGCAAAGATACTGTAGGTATTTAATATCACCCTCTACGCAGTTCTTTAATTTTCCAGAAAATTGATTATTTATCAAAATTGGAGAAATGAGTTGAAACCTTTCCCCTTCTGATTTAAATTCGGGATTTTCTTCACTAAATAAAGAAAGTTCAATTGAATCCATTAATCCCGTATTTATTGCAGATAAAATGTTTCCATCTACAGGCCATATTCCATTAAGGTATGTTTGTACCAAATAATGTTCTTCGGTTTCGACTAAATGAAATTTTTCAGGTATGTAAAAATAACCTGACTTAAATTTATCTGAGAAAATGTATGGTATGCCATTTGCAGATGGCAGAGCTTCAAGATTGAGAGTTTCAACTTGCTCTAAAATATTACCATCGGATTTTAAGAATGGAATGTAGAAATAATATATTTTTTGAAAATTTAAGCAGAGGTTAATTTTTCCTGTATAACACCAGTGGAATATATCATCAATTTCACAATCAAGTATTTTTGCCGCTCTTGATATAGAGCAATATTCTAATGGGGCTAAGCCGTTACGTTTCCAAATATTTTTTTCGTTATGTTTGCTCATTATTTTACCACCTTAAGCATTGCCAATGGTTTTTCACTAATTTCATAGGGCGCAATATAACTTTCACAATTGCTGATTATATAATGTGACCACCATTGCATCATTCTACGGCGTTCTTGCATGTGTTGTGCCAGGTGAACATAAGCCGCTCGCACTTCATTTCGTTCTTGATGGCTCATTTGCCGTTCAACTGCATCCCTAGACCATAATCCTGATTCTGTCAGGGCTGAGCACGCCATTGCTCTAAATCCATGAAGGCAAATGTCCGCCTGCGTATCGTACCCCATAATCCTCAATGACTTATTAACTGTGTTCTCACTCATCGGCTTGTAAGGGTTACTATCTCCGGGGAAAATAAGCTCATACTCACCACTTATTTTTTTAATGGCTTCGAGAACATCAATAGTTTCATTAGATAATGGAACATAATGAATACTACCCATTTTTGCCCCACGTTCTGAATATTTTACCCCCTCAATTCTTTTTCTTTGAGCAGGAATAGTCCACATTGCAGTTTCAAAATTAATTTCCTCCCATCTTGCGTGTCTCAGTTCACTAGAGCGAACAAAAGTATGAAGGGAAAATAATACCGCCAACTTAGTTAACGGTCTCCCTGTATAGCTATCAATTTTTGATATTAACTCTGGTAATCGTTCTAGCGGAAGTGCAGGGCGATGCTTTATTTTGGGGCTGGAAATTGCTCCTCGTAGATCATGGGTAGGGTTGTATTCAACAATTCCACGCTGAATAGCGTATCGGAAAACACTTGAAAGAGTAGTTTTCACTCTTCCTGTTGTCGCTCCAATTCCCTGATCACTCATCCTCACCAATAATGGCAACAGATCACTTGTTTTTAATGAATCGATGGGTTTATTTCCGATAAATGGGAAAATATGATTTTCCATTTCTCTTAAAATTTTAATGCGGGTTATCTCTTTCCATGAGGGATGGCCTATAGAGCCTTTATGCCACTCTAAAGCGATTGTCTGGAATGTAGCCGATGTGGGTTCTGTTGGCGCTGCTTTTTTAGATACTCTGGGGTCAACACCGTCGGCTAAAAGTTGCCTTGCTTCATCTCTGCGCTTACGGGCAAGTGCCAGCGAAACGTCTGGGAAAACGCCCAAAGCCAGCGTAGCTTGTTTGCCGTTAAATCTGTAGTTCATTCGCCATGCCTTGGTCCCGTTCTTTTTAACTAAAAGATACAGGCTGCCCCCATCCGTCAGTTTGTAGTCTGTTTCTTTGGGTTTAGCGTTTTCAACTTTCTTAGGTGATAGCTCATTTAGTGCCATGGAGGGTAATCTTTGTTGTCAGTTGATGGTATCGGCTTATCGAACCGTGAGTACCATCAACGATACCATCAGAATCATGTAATGTCATGAAATGAACTGAAACCATGTTCAAGGCGTCAACCCCTGATTTTGCTGGTTTTAAGGGAGGAGGTGAAGTGTGTTGAAACGTGATGAAATGAAAGGGTATTGCCCCCTGCAGGAATCGAACCTGCAACTAGCCCTTAGGAGGGGCTCGTTATATCCATTTAACTAAGGGGACGACGCGCCGCATTATAGCGTTATTTTCGGCGCGCGTTAAGCTTGTGCGGGCCAACTGCTTAATCTATAGCCACTTAGCGTTTATTTCTCTCTTCAGCGGCACGCGCCTTCTTCTCATGGCTCATGTCATTGCGGATCTGCGCATGGCTTAATAAAGCGAAAATAAAGGTCCCGCCGCATATGTTGCCGGCAAGCGTTGGCAGAGCGAAAGGCCAGATAAATTCCTGCCACGGTAGCGCTCCGTTGAACACCAGATAGAAAATTTCGACGCTGCCAACCACGATATGAGTGGTGTCTGCCAGGGCGATAAGCCACGTCATCAGGATGATGACGATAATCTTTGCGGAACCCGCGGCAGGAAACATCCATACCATGGTCGCGACCAGCCATCCGGAGATAATCGCATTGGCAAACATCTCCAGCGGCGGATTTTGCATCACCTTCAGGCTAATTTTGAGAAAAGCCTCGCGAGTGGGATCATCAAACACGGGCATCACATCGAACGCCCATGCGGCGATCGCGGTCCCGATCAGGTTACCGGCCAGCACGACTCCCCATAGACGCAACAGCAGGCCGATATTGCCGAGCGTGGGCTTATGCATAATTGGCAGGACGGCGGTCACGGTGTTCTCGGTAAACAGCTGTTGGCGAGCGAGGATGACAATTACAAAACCAAAGGTGTAGCCGAGATTTTCCAGCAAAAAACCACCGGGAAGTTCGCTAAGATGAACATGGAAGATACCTTTGGCGACCAGCGAAGCCCCCATTGAAAGTCCGGCGGCAATCGCTGACCATAGTAGCGCCATAGCATCGCGCTCAAGCTCTTTCTCACCTTCCTGGCGAATCACTTCATGGGTAGCCATTGCCTGTGAAGGCAGCCGTTCTTCATCAACCTCAATTTCTTCACCATTCTGTTTTTCATCACTTTCTACCTCAACATCTTCACTATCATGGTGAGTTTGCGGTTTCATCACTTTTCCTCAACGATGGGTCTTTATTATAATCGTAGAGCGGTTTCGGCTGTTCGGGTCGGATAAGCTCCTAAATTCTTCACAATGACAAGATTAGCAATACGGAAATTGCAAAATGTGTATAGAATCGGGACATCAACAATGATGCTAAAAAAGGCTATGCTGAAAGCAGGCACATGCTTACGGGCGATATCTTAATGGAGGCAGCTGTCCCCCGATAACCCCCAGCGATAGCTAAAATTAACAGGGAGACACCTATGAATTTTCGCCTGTCGGCGCTTGCGCTTGGCGCCACATTGCTGGTGGGATGCGCCAGTTCTAGTTCTGGCGATCAACCGCAGGGGCGTTCAGATCCGCTTGAAGGCTTTAACCGTACCATGTTCAACTTCAACTTTAATGTTGTCGATCCCTATGTCCTTCGCCCGGTCGCGGTGGCGTGGCGTGATTATGTTCCGCAGCCTGCGCGTAATGGTCTGAGTAATTTTACCAGCAACCTTGAAGAGCCGGCGGTAATGGTGAACTCCTTCCTGAAAGGCGATCCCTATAAAGGAATGGTGCACTTTACGCGTTTCTTCCTGAACACCATCCTTGGGATGGGGGGCCTGGTTGATGTGGCCGGGATGGCGAATCCGAAACTGCAGCGCGTTGAGCCTGCGCGCTTCGGTAGCACGCTGGGTCACTATGGCGTCGGTTATGGTCCATATGTGCAATTGCCTTTCTACGGCAGCTTCACCCTGCGTGATGAGGGGGGGGATATGGCGGATGACTTGTATCCGGTTCTTTCCTGGCTGACATGGCCGATGTCTATCGGTAAATGGATGGTTGAGGGCGTTGAAACGCGCGCGCAGCTGCTGGATTCAGACGGCTTGCTTCGTCAGTCCTCCGATCCGTATATCTTAATGCGTGAAGCCTACTTCCAGCGTCACGACTTTATCGCCAACGGCGGTAAACTTTCTCCGAATGAGAACCCCAACGCCCAGGCGATTGAGGGCGATCTTAAAGATATCGATTCACAGTAACCGACGGGTTGAAAGTAAAAAGGGTGAACATGATGTTCACCCTTTTTTGTTGCTGCTGAGGATCAGAAACGGTAGTTGAAGTTCGCGCCGTAGAGCCAGGCTTTACCTTCTGATTTAAAGGTATATGGCCCTTCTGTAAATTCAACGTGCTGACCGTGCATATAGGACACACCGACATCGACTGAGGCATCTTTATTAAAGGCGTAAGTCGTACCGGCGCTGAGCCACAGGCGATCCTGGTCCGGAATAGAGATAGAGCGATTGGAAGCCGGTACCGGGCTATCATCAAAGGCGATACCGGTACGGAAGGTCCAGTTATCGTCATGATAATAAGTGGTACCCAGCGCGATACGGTAGGAATCTTTAAAACCTTCGTCTTTATAGAACAGTGTTTCGCCACCGCTGGTTTTGGTTGCTTTCAGCTCCTGGAACTGGCTCCAACTGGTGTAAGCCAGACTGTAGTGAACGGCCCATTTTGGCGCCACGCGGTTATACCCTGAAATTTCCCACATTTCTGGCAGATTCAACGTCAGAGAACCGCCAATCGTGGAGCCGCCGGTGCCGTACGGCAGGCCCAGGCCCAGAGCAGAGTTGATGGGGTTGAGGGAAGACGGCAGGCTGCTCTTATAATCCCCATCAAAATCAACTTTAATTTCAGAGCGATAGGTCAAACCGTAGCGGTTGTTTTTATCGACTTCATATAAAATACCGGCATTCCAGCCGAAGCCCCATTCATCACCCTTCAGACGAGCAATTTGGGTGTCGCGGCTGATACCGCCGGCCTGTTGACCAATTGCCGCCGCCTGAGCCGGGGAGAGTTTGCCTGCTTTCACCATTCCCGGTAGCTGAGCGCCGATGATATCCGGTAAATCGCCCGCATAGCGCTCTAATTTCGCCCGCGCGTAAACGGCGTCAAAGCCCAAACCAAAACTCCAGTGATCATTGAGGCGATATGCGCCGCTCAAATTCAGGTTGAGGGTTTCGAGATCGGTCGTACCGCCCATCGAGCCTGCGGCAAAATCGTTGTTGAACTCGGTGGCTAAACCATAGTTCGACGTGAGGGAGGCCCCCCAACCGAACTGGTCGTTAATCGGCGCCACGAAGTGCAGATTCGGCACCCATGCTGTTGGCGCGATATTGTCCTGGCTGGCGTCGTTACCGATAACTGAACTGCCGGTGACGTTGACATCAGGATCGACGAAAATGGCGCCGCCCGAGAAGGTTGGGCGATCGAACATCATGATTAACGCCGGGTTACGGCTGGCGTTGCCCGCATCATCAGCAATAGCGCCTTCACCTGAATAGGCGCGACCAAGGCCCGATGAAGAGAATTCATTAAGCTGAAAGCCTGCTGACCAGGCCTGGGTTGAAACCATTGCTACAGCCACTGCAAGGGCAGATTGGGTAAGGCGGGTTTTCTGGCTCATGCCCATAACCTCATAGAGTTATTTTTTATTTAAACAATGTTACATGCTGTAACAGGAGCGCGAAGTGTAGGGTCTGCTTTACAACAGAGAAATCAGACCAGTGCGCTGAGTATAGGTCTGACCAGATGATATGTTGCAAGTTTGTTTAGAAGTTTTTTCAATTGTGATCTAAGAAACGCGATCCAGTTGGCAATTTTGCTGGGGCAGCTGATACCCAAAGTGGGCGGTTTTTGTTTTGGATCATTTTTAAGTGTGATTTCGGTCACTTATCCCGTTTGCCGCCATTAACGACTGGAGGCTGGCATGCCCTGGGCGTAAAATAAGCACATTGTTTGTCTGGCACTTTGAGTGCATATACAGAGGAAATCTACGATGAGTAAATGCAGTGCTGATGAAACCCCGGTTTGCTGCTGTATGGATGTTGGCACCATTATGGACAACACCGATTGCACCGCATCCTATAGCCGCGTGTTTGCGAACCGTGCCGAGGCAGAAGAAACGCTCGCCGCATTAAGCGAAAGAGCGCGTAACGTTGAATCTGAGCCGTGCAAAATCACCCCGACCTTTACAGACGTAGAGGGTGGCGTGAAGCTGGATATCGATTTCGTGTTCAGCTGTGAAGCTGAAACCCTGATTTTCCAGCTCGGCCTGCGCTAATCCTTTCCCCGGACGCCCCTCATGGCAGGGGCGTTACCTTTTCTAATCAATGTGTTTTGGCTCCCACTTTTTCGCTTCCCCGATTGGCTTAATGTAAAATATTAGTTAAAACTGTTATCAGGTCAGACCACTTTGTTTTATCGGTTAACAGGGGAGCGTTATGAGTCAGGCATTACCGCTAGTCACCCGCCAGGGCGATCGTATCGCGATAGTCAGCGGTTTACGTACTCCGTTTGCCCGACAGGCGACGGCTTTCCACGGCGTGCCGGCCGTTGATTTAGGTAAACTGGTGGTCGGCGAAATGCTGGCTCGCAGTACTATCCCCGCGGACATAATAGAACAGCTGGTATTTGGTCAGGTGGTGCAGATGCCGGAAGCGCCGAATATTGCCCGGGAAATTGTACTGGGGACCGGCATGAGCGTGCATACTGATGCCTACAGCGTCAGCCGCGCCTGCGCGACCAGCTTTCAGGCGGTGGCCAACGTCGCGGAAAGCCTGATGGCAGGCACTATTCGCGCGGGTATCGCCGGCGGGGCCGACTCCTCTTCCGTATTACCCATTGGCGTCAGCAAAAAACTTGCCCGAACGCTGGTGGATGCCAATAAAGCCCGTACGCTGGGGCAGCGCCTTAAGCTATTTTCCCGTCTACGTTTTCGCGACCTTTTGCCCGTACCGCCAGCCGTTGCCGAATACTCAACCGGCCTGCGAATGGGGGATACCGCCGAACAAATGGCGAAAACCTGGGGTATCACCCGCGAACGGCAGGATGCGCTGGCGCTTCGTTCGCACCAGCTTGCCGCCAAAGCCTGGGAGGAAGGGAAGCTATCGGCAGAAGTGATGACGGCGTATACGCCGCCGTTCCGTGAGCCGCTGGAACAGGATAATAATATTCGTAAAAATGCAACCCTGGCGGATTACCAAAAGTTACGCCCGGCCTTCGATCGCCAACACGGGAGCGTGACCGCCGCTAACAGTACGCCGTTGACCGATGGGGCAGCGGCGGTGATTCTGATGACCGAGTCCCGGGCGAAAGAGCTGGGTCTTGTCCCGTTGGGCTATCTGCGAAGCTACGCTTTTACCGCGATTGATGTTCGCCAGGATATGCTGCTGGGCCCGGCCTGGTCGACGCCGCTGGCGCTGGAAAGAGCGGGGCTGACGCTGGCTGATTTGACCCTGATTGATATGCACGAAGCTTTTGCCGCGCAAACGCTGGCTAACCTGCACTGTATGGCCAGCGATCGCTTTGCCCGCGAAGTGCTTGGCCGCTCTCAGGCGATCGGGGAAGTGGACGAGAGTAAATTTAACGTGCTAGGTGGCTCGATTGCCTACGGTCATCCGTTTGCCGCCACCGGCGCGCGGATGATTACCCAAACGCTGCATGAGCTGCGCCGTCGCGGCGGAGGGTTTGGGCTGGTCACCGCCTGCGCGGCGGGTGGATTGGGTTCAGCGATGGTTCTGGAGGCCGAATAATGGAAACCGTATCGGCATTTACGCTTGAGGTTCGCCCGGACAATATCGCCGTCATCACCATTGACGCGCCCGGCGAAAAAATGAATACCCTGAAAGCTGAGTTCGCCAGCGAGGTTCGGGGGATCATCCGTCAGATCCGTGACAATAAAGAACTGCGCGGCGCGGTGTTTATCTCGGCAAAACCGGATAATTTTATCGCCGGGGCGGATATCAATATGATTGCCCGCTGCCATTCCGCTCAGGAAGCCGAAGCGCTGGCCCGCCAGGGTCAGCAAATCATGGCCGAGATCCACGGGCTGTCGATTCCGGTGATTGCCGCTATCCACGGCGCATGTCTGGGCGGCGGGCTTGAGCTGGCGCTGGCCTGCCACGGGCGGGTATGTAGCGATGACGATAAAACCCGGCTTGGTCTGCCGGAGGTTCAGCTAGGGCTGCTGCCCGGCTCCGGAGGAACTCAGCGCCTACCGCGATTAATTGGCGTCAGCGGCGCGCTGGAGATGATCCTCACCGGTAAGCAGCTTCGCCCGCGTCAGGCCCTGAAGGCGGGGCTGGTCGATGAGGTGGTGGCGCAGACTATCCTTCTGCAAACCGCGGTTGAACTGGCGCTCAAAGGTCGCCCGGCAAGCCGCGCTGTTCCGGCGCGCGAACGTATTCTCGCAGGCCCGCTTGGCCGCAGCCTGCTGTTTCGTCTGGTAGCGAAAAAGACGCATCACAAAACCCAGGGAAACTACCCGGCAACTGAGCGCATTCTGCAGGTGATGGAAACCGGGCTGGCGCAGGGCTGCAGCAGCGGCTATGCAGAGGAGGCTCGCGCTTTTGGCGAACTGGCGATGACGCCGCAATCGCAGGCGCTACGGTCGATTTTTTTCGCCAGCACCGATCTGAAAAAAGATCGTGGCGCGGATGCTGAGCCCGTCGCGCTGCGCAGCGTGGGCATCCTTGGCGGAGGACTGATGGGGGGCGGTATCGCTTACGTCACCGCATGCAAAGGCGGATTACCGGTACGCATTAAGGACATTCAGCCGCGCGGGATAAATCACGCGCTGAAGTACAGCTGGGATCTGCTCGACAAACAGGTGCGTCGCCGCTATCTGCGCGCCAGTGAGCGCGATCGCCAGATAGGATTAATTTCCGGCTCGTTAGATTACCAGGGATTCGCACATCGCGATGTGGTGATCGAGGCGGTATTTGAAGATCTTGCGCTCAAGCAAAAAATGGTCAGCGAAGTTGAACAGCACTGTCGTCCGGAGACGATCTTTGCTTCTAATACATCGTCTTTACCGATCGGCGAGATCGCGGCGCAGGCAAGCAGGCCGCAGCGGGTCATCGGGCTTCACTTCTTTAGTCCGGTAGACAAAATGCCGCTGGTGGAGGTGATTCCCCATATCGGTACGGATCGGCAGACAATTGCGACAGCGGTTAAGCTGGCGAAACTGCAGGGGAAAACGCCGATTGTCGTCGCCGATAAAGCGGGCTTTTATGTTAACCGCATTCTGGCCCCCTACATAAATGAAGCCATGCGCCTGTTGATGGAAGGCGAGCCGGTAGAGCATATTGATAACGCTTTGGTTAAATTCGGTTTTCCGGTTGGCCCGATTCAGCTCCTTGATGAAGTGGGGATCGATACCGGTACCAAAATTATCCCGGTGCTGGAAGCTGCGTGGGGAGAACGTTTCAGCCCGCCTGCAAACATCATTAGCTCGATTCTGAATGACGATCGCAAAGGGAGAAAAAATAACCGGGGTTTCTATCTTTATGCGGCAAAAGGGCGTAAAAGCAAAAAACGGCCCGACCCGGCTATCTACTCTTTACTGGGTATTTCCTCTCCGCAGGCGCGCTTGTCAGAACAGCAGGTGGCGGAACGTTGCGTGATGATGATGCTTAACGAAGCGGCGCGCTGCTTCGATGAGCGAGTGGTTCGCAGCGCCCGCGATGGCGACATCGGCGCCGTGTTTGGCATTGGTTTTCCGCCATTTCTTGGCGGCCCGTTCCGCTATATGGATACCCTGGGAGCGGGGGAGGTCGCGGCGATACTGCAGCGCCTGGCCGCTCAGTACGGCCCGCGTTTTACACCATGTGACACTTTGTTACACATGGCCGAGCAGGGGGCGACCTTTTGGCCCGCTGAGGAACGTAGGACCTAAGTTATGGTCAAAGAAGGTAAATCCGGCAACGTACGGCGCTGCACTTTGGCGATTTTGTAAGCAATAGTTGACTATACTTACGCCATTGAGGTAAAAAACAGCGTTTCATTCGTTGAATGGATCAGGCACAATGCCCGGCCACCGGGTCACCTGCGTATCATCTACGTCGGTAAGACCGCGGTGCTTCTGGTTAACAAAAGCGGTGCAATATGCAAGTTTTTATCATGCGTCACGGCGACGCTGCCCTCGATGCAGCCAGTGACTCGGTTCGTCCATTAACCGTCTGCGGTTGCGATGAGTCTCGTCAGATGGCAACCTGGCTGAAAGGTCAAAAAGTGGATATTGAGCGGGTTCTTGTGAGTCCCTTCCTGCGTGCAGAACAGACGCTGGAAATTGTTGGGGAGTGCATGAATCTGCCAAAAGATGTCGACGTGATGCCGGAACTCACGCCGTGCGGCGATGTTGGCATGGTTAGCGCTTATCTGCAGGCGCTGGCGAATGAAGGTGTGGCGACGGCGCTGGTCGTGTCCCACCTCCCTCTGGTGGGGTACCTCGTCTCAGAGCTGTGCCCGGGGGAAACGCCCCCGATGTTCACCACTTCGGCGATTGCCTGCGTTACGCTTGATGCCAGCGGCAAAGGCGAATTCAACTGGCAAATGAGCCCCTGCAATTTGAAGATGGCGAAAGCTATCTGATCCCCTCCGGGGCTGACGTTTTACGGAAGCTCCGGCGGTTGCCACTCTTCAACTTCAATCAGTACCAGCAGTGCGGCGTCGCCGCCGTACTCTTTTGGTGCCTGATGAAACGCCATAATATGCGGGTGCTGAGCCAGCCACAGCGGCGTCTGCTGTTTGAGAATATGCTTCCCGTGCCCGTGCATCACGCAAGCGCAGAATACATGCTCGCGACGACAGGCGGCAATCAAGGCTCCCAGCTCCTGCTTGGCCTGCTGCTGGGTTAACCCGTGCAGGTCGAGAAACAGCTCCGGCGAATAATCACCCCGACGCAGCTTCTTCAGCTCAAAGTGGCTGACGTCCGAGCGCACGTACTTCACCGAGCCTTCAGTATTCAGCAGCGGCTGAAACTCATCGGAAAAGTAGTGGCTATTGTCAGCCTGTTCCTGAAGCAGCCGCTTGGGTGGGACCTCAGCGATTTTTTTGCGTAGCGGGCGATGAACGATAGTGTCCTGCTTAATCTGACGCGTGCCGGTCATCAGCTGCCGGAACAATGCCTGATCCTCCTCGCTTAGCGATGTTTTCTTTTTCATTACCTGATCTCATTTTTTCTTTGTCGGTAGTTTACCCGACTCGCCACGCATCCAGGCAAGGAAAACCTATTTTTCCCCTTCAGCCTGACGTAAGAATGCTGATTTATCCCCGTCTTCGTGGCAAACTAGCCGCCGAATTTATAGCAGAGCGTGCCCTGGGGGATAGCGTGGATAAAATTTTTGTTGATGAAGCCGTTAATGAGCTTCATACCATTCAGGACATGCTGCGTTGGGCGGTAAGCCGCTTCAGCGCTGCAAATATCTGGTACGGACACGGCACTGATAACCCGTGGGATGAAGCCGTACAGCTGGTGATGCCGTCGCTGTATCTGCCGCTTGATATTCCGGAAGATATGCGTACCGCGCGTCTGACTTCCAGCGAAAAACATCGCATCGTTGAGCGCGTCATTCGCCGTATTAACGAGCGCATTCCGGTCGCTTATCTGACCAACAAAGCCTGGTTCTGCGGCCATGAGTTTTACGTTGATGAGCGCGTGCTGGTGCCGCGCTCGCCGATTGGCGAACTCATTAATAACCATTTTTCCGGCCTGATTGACCACTATCCGCAGCACATCCTCGATATGTGCACCGGCAGCGGCTGTATCGCCATCGCCTGCGCATACGCTTTCCCGGAAGCGGAAGTCGATGCGGTGGATATTTCTCTTGACGCGCTGGCCGTGACCGAGCAGAACGTGGAAGATCACGGCTTAATTCATAACGTGACGCCGATTCGCTCCGATCTATTCCGCGATCTGCCGAAGGTGCAATACGATCTGATCGTGACCAATCCACCGTACGTTGATGAAGAAGATATGTCCGACCTGCCGGGCGAATATCGCCATGAACCGGTTCTGGGACTGGCTTCCGGCAGCGATGGCCTGAAGTTGACCCGCCGGATCCTGGCCTGCGCGCCGGATTATCTCAGCGATGACGGTATCCTGATTTGTGAAGTCGGTAACAGCATGGTACATCTGATGGAGCAATATCCTGACGTGCCGTTTACCTGGCTGGAGTTTGAAAATGGCGGCGATGGCGTCTTTATGCTGACCAAACCGCAGCTGATTGCCGCCCGCGCGCATTTCGGCATCTATAAAGACTAAAACAACACGCAAACATAACGACAAAAACGGAGCCGTGATGGCAGGAAACACAATTGGACAACTCTTTCGCGTCACGACGTTCGGCGAATCGCATGGCCTGGCGCTGGGCTGCATCGTTGACGGCGTGCCGCCAGGCATTCCGCTAACCGAAGCCGATCTCCAGCACGATCTCGATCGCCGTCGTCCGGGAACCTCGCGCTATACCACCCAGCGCCGCGAGCCGGACCAGGTGAAGATCCTCTCCGGCGTATTCGAGGGCGTGACCACCGGGACCAGCATTGGCCTGCTGATTGAGAATACCGACCAGCGTTCTCAGGACTACGGCGCCATTAAGGACGTTTTCCGTCCGGGACACGCTGACTACACCTACGAGCAGAAATATGGTCTGCGTGACTATCGCGGCGGCGGTCGTTCCTCTGCGCGTGAAACCGCCATGCGCGTGGCCGCCGGGGCGATTGCCAAGAAATTCCTCGCCGCGAAATTCGGTATTGTGATTCGCGGTTGCCTGACCCAGATGGGCGATATCCCGCTGGCGATAAAAGCGTGGGATCAGGTAGAGCAGAACCCGTTCTTCTGCCCGGATCCGGACAAAATCGAAGCGCTTGATGAACTGATGCGCGGCCTGAAAAAAGAGGGCGACTCCATCGGGGCGAAGGTTACCGTGGTGGCCGATGGCGTACCGCCGGGGCTGGGCGAGCCGGTATTCGACCGCCTGGATGCCGATATCGCGCACGCGCTGATGAGCATCAATGCGGTGAAGGGCGTGGAAATTGGCGATGGTTTTGAGGTGGTGAAACTGCGCGGCAGCGAAAACCGCGATGAAATTACCAAAGCGGGCTTCCAGAGCAACCACGCGGGCGGCATTCTCGGCGGCATCAGCAGCGGTCAGCAGATCGTGGCGAATATCGCGCTGAAGCCGACCTCAAGCATCACCGTACCTGGACACACGATCAATCGCTTTGGCGAAGAAGTCGAGATGATCACCAAAGGGCGTCACGATCCTTGCGTCGGTATTCGTGCGGTACCTATTGCCGAAGCGATGCTGGCGATCGTGTTAATGGATCACTTTATGCGTCAGCGCGCGCAAAACGGCGACGTGACGACATCAATTCCACGCTGGTAATAGATGAAAAAAACCGTTATCGCACTGCTGGCGCTCCTCGCCAGCGCTACCAGCCTGGCGGCAACGCCGTGGCAGAAAATCACGCAGCCCGTTAGCGGCAGCCCGCAGTCCATTGGCGCGTTTGCCAATGGCTGTATCGTTGGCGCCCAGGCGCTGCCGTTAAACGCCACCGGCTATCAGGTGATGCGTACCGATCAGAACCGCTACTTCGGCCATCCGGACCTCGTGCAGTTTATTCAACGTCTGAGCAATCAGGCGCACAATAAAGGCATGGGGACGGTGCTGATTGGCGACATGGGTATGCCGGCCGGGGGACGCTTTAACGGCGGCCACGCCAGCCATCAGTCCGGGCTGGACGTCGATATTTTTCTTCAGCTGCCGCAGGCGCGCTGGAGTTCAGCTCAGCTGCTGAAACCGCAGGCTCTGGATCTGGTGGCCCGCGACGGCAAGCGCGTGGTACCGTCGCTATGGAGCCCGCAAATCAGCCAGCTGATTAAGATGGCGGCGGAAGATAGCGAAGTCACGCGTATTTTCGTCAACCCGGCGATTAAGCAGCAACTGTGCCTGGATGCCGGTAACGATCGCGACTGGCTACGCAAGGTCCGCCCGTGGTTCCAGCACCGCGCGCATATGCACGTACGCTTGCGCTGCCCGGCCGGCAGCCTCGAGTGTGAAGATCAGGCCCCGCCTCCGGCTGGCGATGGCTGCGGCGCGGAATTGCAAAGCTGGTTTGAACCCCCTAAACCCGGATCAACCCCTCCTGTGAAGAAGACGCCGCCTCCGCTGCCGCCTTCCTGCCAGGCGCTACTGGATGAGCATATTCTTTAATGGATAGTTTTATCGACGTTTTTATGGTGTCACCGACGGTACTGGTCGTACTGTTCTTCGTGGCCATTCTGGCGGGTTTCATCGATTCTCTGGCGGGCGGCGGCGGATTATTGACCGTTCCGGCCCTGATGGCGGCGGGTCTTCCCCCTGCGCAGGCGCTGGCCACCAACAAGCTGCAGGCCTGCGGCGGGTCGCTGTCCGCTTCGCTGTATTTCATTCGCCGCAAGGTGGTGAATCTGGCCGATCAGAAGCTGAATATTCTGATGACCTTTCTCGGCTCGACCGGCGGCGCGCTGCTGGTTCAGCACGTTCAGTCCGACGTTCTTAAGCAAATACTGCCCATTCTGGTTATCGGTATCGGCCTCTATTTTCTGTTGATGCCGAAGCTCGGCGAAGAGGACCGGCAGCGCCGTCTGTATGGCCTGCCGTTTGCCCTGATCGCCGGCGGCTGCGTTGGCTTTTACGACGGTTTCTTTGGCCCGGGCGCCGGATCTTTTTACGCGCTGGCGTTCGTCACGCTGGCCGGGTTCAACCTGGCGAAATCGACCGCACATGCGAAATTGCTGAACGCGACGTCTAACGTTGGCGGCCTGCTGCTGTTCATCATCGGCGGCAAGGTCATTTGGGCTACCGGCTTTGTGATGATGGCCGGGCAATTTATCGGCGCTCGCGCGGGATCGCGGCTAGTGCTGAGCAAAGGACAGTCACTGATTCGACCGATGATCGTCGTGGTGTCGGCGGTGATGAGTGCAAAACTGCTTTATGACAGCCATGGACAGGAGATCCTCCACTGGCTGGGGATGAACTAATGAACAGCACGCATAAATACGAACAGCTGATCGCGATCTTCGACGGCTGTTTTGCTGACGATTTTAATACCCGTCTGATTAAAGGCGATGACGAACCGATCTATCTTCCGGCAGATGATGACGTGCCTTACAACCGCATCGTCTTTGCCCACGGCTTTTATGCCAGCGGACTGCACGAGATATCGCACTGGTGCATTGCCGGAAAGGCGCGCCGCGAGCAGGTTGATTTCGGTTACTGGTACTGCCCGGACGGTCGCGACGCGATGACCCAGTCTAAATTTGAAGACGTCGAGGTGAAGCCTCAGGCATTCGATTGGCTGTTTTGCGTGGCGGCGGGATATCCATTTAACGTCAGCTGCGACAACCTGGAGGGGGATTTTGAACCCGACCGCATCGCTTTTCAGCGGCGTGTGCATGCCCAGGTGATGACCTATCTGGAGCAGGGGATCCCCGAGCGTCCCGCGCGTTTCATTAAGGCGCTGCAAGAATATTACCAAACGCCGCCCTTGACGGCAGAACAGTTCCCGTGGCCGGAAGACCTGCATTAAGGCCACGCTTTACATACTATGAGGAAAGAAGATGATCGCGGAGTTTGAATCACGCATTCTGGCGTTAATTGATAATATGGTCGACCACGCCAGTGATGACGAACTGTTTGCCGGCGGTTATCTGCGCGGCCACCTGACGCTGGCGGTGGCCGAGCTGGAAGGAGAGGGTGAGCATACTGCGCAAGCGGTGCATGACAAAGTCGCCCAGAGCCTTGAAAAAGCCATCAGCGCGGGCGAACTGTCGCCGCCGGATCAGATTCTGGTGCAGGAAATGTGGAACAGTCTGTATCAGAAGGCGATGCAGAAATAGTTCTGCTTTCTGCCAAAGCCCGGCGATCGCTCCGCCGGGCCCGATTTTCCCTCGATTATTTCACCGCTTTCCCTTTCAGCAGCTTTCTGACCCATAGCCGGTTAGGGTTCAGCGCCGCCAGCGTTTCTTTATCCATCGGTAATGGCTCATTGCTCATTTGCGACGCCAGAATTTCAGCCGCCAGCGGTGCGGAGCACAGGCCGCGTGAACCCAGCGCGCCCAACATATACAGGTTGCGGTAAACCGGCGCTTCTCCGGCCTGCTCCTGGCGTTCAGCCAGCGAGGCATATGCGCTTAAGGTAGCGTCATAATCAGGCACGTTGCCGACCATCGGCAAATGATCGCGGGTTGCGCAGCGCACGCCGCTGCGTGACTGATTCGCGCTCACGTCTACCTCCCGCGTCCATTCCGCCTGCGGGAAGCAGTCAATCAGGCGCTGCCGATTCTGCTGCTGATCGTCGGCGCTAAACGCGGCATCTGCCTGTCCTCGGTGGTAGCTTGCGCCAATGCAGTGCTGCTGATTATGCGGGTTTTGCGGCGTCAGGTAGCCGTTGTAGCACAGGACCTGGCGCAATTTCGATAGCCCTGGCGTTGTCGGAATATGGCTGACCTGACCGGCAACCGGGTACATGGGAAGATGCTCCGTCTGGCTGAAGCGGGTCAACCGATGGCCGTTGGCCAGTATCACGACCTCGTGGTACTGGCGCTGGTTTAACTGCCAGCCGCTATTGTCTGCGCTGAGAGCCTCTACCGGGTAATCGTAGTGAACGCGGAGTCCGCGAGTCGCGGCGAGGGCCAGCAGCTCAGCGGTTAACTGCTGCGGACAAAGCCAGCCGCCTGCCGGATAGGCGATGCCCCCGCAGCCGGTTTCGACACCGGTTTGTTGCTCTGCGGCCTCGGCGTCCACGGCGACGGCGATTTCCGGCGGCAGATTAAGCTCAATCATCTGAGCGATTTTCTGCGCGCTTTTGACATCCCAGCCCAGCTGCGTCACGCCGCACCATTCATGATCGAACATCACCGGCAGCGTGTCGTACAGGCGGCGGGCGAAAGTAAACGCCGCCGGGAAGAAGCGGGCCAGGGCGGGATCGTGCTGGCTGAGCAGCGGATAGAGCGCGCCCTGGCGGTTTCCGGAGGCGCCTTCGGCCGGCGCGCTGTCGGCGCAGTATAACGTCACCTGCCATTCGCGGCGCAGCAGCGCCAGCGCGAGCAGGGCGCTGGCGATCCCCCCGCCGATGATTGCCGCATCGCGCTGTTCTGTACCGCTGCGGGCAAACCACGGCGCGCGTGCGGGGATCTCCAGCGTCTGAAGCATTTCACCGGTGAGCATTTCGCGCTTGCGGCCAAAACCCTTGCGCTTGTGCATGCTGAAACTGGCTTCCTGCAGCCCGCGGCGCACAAAACCGGCGGAGGTGAAGGTCGCCAGGGTGCCGCCGGGTCTGGCCAGACGGGCCATCGCCGCAAACAGCTCCGCCGTCCACATGTCCGGGTTTTTTGCGGGGGCAAAGCCGTCGAGAAACCAGGCATCCACCTGCCGATTAAGCGAATCATCGAGCTCGTTGGTCAGCTCATTAATATCGCCAAACCACAAGTCCAGCGTGACCCGGCCCTCGTCCAGCAGCAGACGATGGCAGCCCGCGATGGGCAGAGGCCACTGCGCCTGCAGCTGCTCGGCCCAGCTTGCAAGCTCCGGCCAGCGCTGGTGAGCGAGGCGCAGGTCGTCCGCTTTCAGCGGAAATTTTTCGAAACTGATGAAATGTAATCTTTGCAGGGTAGCTTGTGGATTCTCGCGGTGAAAAACGTCAAACGCCTGCCACAGCGTGAGGAAATTGAGGCCGGTACCGAACCCGCTTTCGGCAACCACAAAAAACGGGCGGGGATGCCCTGGAAAGCGTTCATTGAGCCGATTGCCGCCGAGGAAGACGTAGCGCGTCTCTTCCAGACCGTTGTCATTGGAAAAGTACACATCATCAAAATCTCGGGAAACAGGTGTACCCTCAGCGTTGAATTCCAGGTTGGCAGGTTGTATGGCGTTTTGTTTCACGTAAGTTACTCGAATCACAAGGCGTAGAACGATCTTAACGATGTGTGCCTGAGGGCGCAAATTTATACACAAATTGGCTGATCGGACTTGTTCGGCGTACAAGTGTACGCTATTGTGCGACTCGAAACTTACTATAGTGCGACTTACAGAGGTATTGAATGAAACGTGCAGTGATTACTGGCCTGGGCATCGTTTCCAGCATCGGTAATAACCAGCAGGAAGTCCTGGCATCTCTGCGTGAAGGACGCTCCGGGATCACTTTCTCTGAAGAGTTTAAAGATTCGGGAATGCGCAGCCACGTATGGGGCAACGTCAAACTGGACACCACCGGCTTGATCGACCGTAAAGTGGTTCGTTTCATGAACGATGCCTCAATCTATTCCTATCTCTCTATGCAGCAGGCTATTGAAGATGCTGGCCTGAAAGATGAAGTCTATCAGCAAAACCCGCGCGTGGGTCTGATCGCCGGTTCCGGTGGTTCTTCTAAATCTCAGGTTTTCGGCGCTGACGCAATGCGTAGCCCGCGCGGCCTGAAAGCGGTTGGCCCTTACGTGGTGACCAAAGCGATGGCGTCAGCGGTATCCGCTTGCCTCGCAACACCGTTCAAAATCTACGGCGTGAACTACTCCATCAGCTCCGCCTGCGCGACTTCCGCCCACTGCATCGGTAACGCCGTTGAACAAATCCAGCTGGGCAAACAGGATATCGTGTTTGCCGGCGGCGGCGAAGAGCTGTGCTGGGAAATGGCGTGTGAATTCGACGCGATGGGCGCGCTGTCCACCAAATACAACGAAACGCCGGAAAAAGCGTCTCGTACCTATGACACCCACCGTGATGGTTTCGTTATCGCGGGCGGCGGCGGCATGGTTGTGGTTGAAGAGCTGGAACATGCCCTGGCGCGCGGCGCGCACATCTATGCTGAAATCGTTGGCTACGGCGCAACGTCCGATGGCGCAGACATGGTTGCCCCGTCCGGTGAAGGCGCGGTTCGCTGCATGAAGATGGCGATGGACGGCGTTGATACGCCGATTGACTACCTGAACTCCCACGGCACCTCTACCCCGGTAGGCGATGTGAAGGAGCTGGGGGCGATTCGTGAAGTCTTTGGCGATAACAGCCCGGCTATCTCCGCGACCAAAGCGATGACCGGCCACTCCCTGGGCGCCGCTGGCGTACAGGAAGCTATCTACTCCCTGCTGATGCTGGAACACGGCTTTATTGCCCCGAGCATCAACATTGAAGAGATGGATGAGCAGGCGGCTGGCCTGAATATCGTGACCGAGCCGACTGAACGCGCGCTGAAGACCGTGATGTCTAACAGCTTCGGCTTTGGCGGGACTAACGCCACGCTGGTGATGCGCAAATACAGCGCATAACGAGCACGCTTTACCAGGGGAGCCCGTTGGCTCCCCTTTTTTGTATTCTTGACAGACCCCTGCGCGAAAAGGCAAACTCCTGCCACAACATTAGTCTCTCAGATAATGCGTAAGCGTTTAACGTCATCCAACGCGCCTTAACCCTGATAATCAGGTGGAGGGGGCGTGGCTATCACCTCGCCTTACTCTGCGAACTGGAGTAAAGCATGTCCGCAGTCACTGAAACAAAACATACCCCTTCAGCGAATGGTTCGCTGTTTCGCATCACTTTCGCCGTTTTTCTGACCTATATGACCGTCGGCCTGCCGCTACCGGTTATCCCCTTGTTTGTCCATCAGGAGCTGGGATTCGGCAATACCATGGTTGGCATCGCTGTCGGTATTCAGTTTCTGGCGACCGTATTAACCCGTGGCTATGCCGGCCGCCTTGCCGACCAGTACGGCGCCAAACGCTCTGTCCTGCAGGGGATGCTGGCCTGCGCGCTGGCGGGGGGCGCCTGGCTGTGCGCCGCGCTGCTGCCAGTGCCGGTGATGGCGAAGTTTGGCCTGCTGGTGCTTGGCCGCCTGATCCTGGGGTTTGGGGAAAGCCAGCTGCTCACCGGGAATTTAAGCTGGGGGATGGGGCTGGTGGGTCCCATGCGATCCGGTAAAGTCATGTCATGGAACGGCATGGCGATCTACGGCTCGCTGGCGGCCGGGGCCCCGCTGGGGCTGCTAATCTACAGCCATTACGGCGTCGCGGCGCTGGCCTGCGTCACCATGGTACTGCCGTTAGTGGCCTGGGCGATTAACGGCACGGTGCGTAAAATTCCTGCTCACGGCGGCGAGCGCCCGTCGCTGTGGAGCGTGGTTGGGATGATCTGGCGGCCCGGTATCGGTCTTGGCCTTCAGGGCGTTGGCTTCGCGGTAATTGGCACCTTTGTCTCTTTGTATTTCGCCAGCAACGGCTGGGCGATGGCCGGCTTTACGCTGACCGCGTTTGGCGGGGCATTCGTGCTGATGCGCGTGCTGTTTGGCTGGATGCCGGATCGCTTCGGCGGGGTAAAAGTGGCCATCGTTTCGCTGCTGATTGAAGCGATAGGCCTGGCGCTGCTTTGGCAGGCGCCCGATGCCTGGATCGCGCTGGCGGGCGCGGCGCTAACCGGCTGCGGATGCTCGCTTATCTTCCCGGCGCTGGGCGTCGAGGTCGTGAAGCGGGTACCGCCGCAGGTACGGGGAACGGCGCTTGGCGGCTATGCCGCGTTTCAGGATATCTCCTACGGCGTCACCGGCCCGCTTACCGGGCTGCTCGCGACTTCGTTGGGCTACTCTTCGGTCTTCCTGACCGCGGCAATATGCGCCGTGCTGGGGATCCTGGTTACCCTGGTGTCGCTGCGTAAGTAGCGCTTTCATTCGGCCCGCGATGCGGGCCGATGAGATGTCTTTAAATCACCAGCCACAGCAGGGCAAGCGCCACGATAGCTGCCAGCGCGATAACCCACGGTTTTTTCAATGCCAGCCACGGTGAGGCGGAAGGCGCCTGAACCGGCGGGATCGCCAGCGTCTCCTGGGCTCTGGCGACCCTGAGCACGAAAATTTTGTTAAGCAGCGTCAGCAGCTGAGCCGCGCTGAGCGGCGTTTGCGCCGTCGCGTGCCAGTGGGTTTGGGCAAAATCCATCACTCTTTGCCATTCCGCGGCTTCAAGCGGCTGTTTTAATGCGGCCTGCAGCGAGGTCAGCGTCGGCGCAGCCTGAGAACTGAGCGTTTGCCGCGCGTGGAGCCAGTAGGAGAGGGGCGTAAAGTGGGTCGCCGGGATCAGCTCTCCGCTCTTGACGCCGCTTAGCTCTAGCATGGATTGCCAGATAAGCTTGCTGGACTCGCCGGTGGCCGCGGCGAGTTTGGTCACCTGCTGATTGAGCGTGTTGTGTTCCGCTGGCAGCAGCGGACGATGCGTTGGCGGGCGCTGCTGCGGCTGAGGAATCGACAGCTGGCCGCTTTGCAGGAGTTGCAGAACATTCTCCAGCTGCGGCTGGGTCAATGCATGCAGCGCGGTTTGACCGTCATGCTGACGAATATAATCGCTGACCGCCTGGCGATTGTTGCCCTGGTTCAGCAGTTCGCTCAGCTGCGCCAGGATTTGCCGACGGTGATGATTTTGCTGGGCGAGGATTAAGCGCTGGTTCAGGCTGTGCTCGGCGGCGGCAAAATGGCTTGCCAGCAGCGGCGCATCGTTTTTCAGGCTAAGATCGTGTTTTACGCAGGCCCACACTTCCGCATTTTGCTGCGAGGTTAAGGCCACCAGGCGCGTAATGAGCCGCTCAAGCGCGGTACGCTGCTGAGTGGTGAGCGGAGGTTCGCCCGATCCCGGAGGGCGTTCGGACATACCTGAAACGGGTTGCGTCATGATTAATCCTTTGCGTATTGCTGTACTAAGGGCCGGGTGATGATGTTCCTGGCGGCCAGATTATGGCACACTTCCCCGGTTTACTCTCGCTCTCAGACAGGTACTGAACCGTGAAAATCCTCGTTGATGAAAATATGCCCTATGCGCGCGAGCTTTTTAGCCGCCTGGGGGAAGTCAAGGCCGTTGCTGGCCGCCCTGTCCCGGTCGATGCGTTGAATGACGCCGATGCGCTGATGGTGCGATCCGTCACCAAAGTTAACGAAGCGCTGCTTTCCGGCAAGGCGATCAAATTTGTTGGCACCGCGACGGCGGGTACCGATCATGTCGATCAAGCGTGGCTGCAGCAGGCGGGAATCGGCTTTTCCGCTGCCCCGGGCTGCAACGCTATCGCGGTGGTGGAATATGTGTTTTCGGCGCTGTTAATACTGGCCGAGCGCGATGGTTTTGCGCTTAGCGACCGTACCGTCGGGATCGTGGGCGTCGGTAACGTGGGCGGGCGCCTGCAAAAGCGCCTTGAGGCGCTGGGAATAAAAACCCTGCTTTGCGATCCGCCGCGCGCCGATCGTGGCGATGAGGGCGATTTTCACACCCTCGACGAGCTGGTGCAGGAAGCGGACATTCTGACTTTCCATACGCCGCTCTATAAGGAAGGGCAGTACAAAACGCTGCACCTGGCGGATGAGGCGCTGATTCGCCGCCTGAAGCCGGGGACGATTTTAATCAACGCCTGCCGTGGGCCAGTGGTGGATAACGCCGCGCTGCTGCAGCGGCTGCAGGCCAATCAGTCGTTAAGCGTGGTACTGGATGTCTGGGAGCCGGAGCCGGACCTGAATACCGAATTGCTCAAGCGGGTGGATATTGGTACGCCGCATATTGCCGGTTATACCCTTGAAGGAAAAGCGCGCGGCACGACGCAGGTTTTTGAGGCTTACAGCGCGTTTATTGGTCATCCGCAGCAGGTGGCGCTGGACACATTGCTGCCGGCGCCGGAGTTTGGCCGCATTACGCTGCACGGGCCGCTCGATCAGGCAACGCTAAAACGGCTGGCGCATTTGGTGTATGATGTGCGCCGCGATGATGCGCCGCTGCGAAAAGTCGCGGGCGTTGCGGGCGAATTCGACAAACTGCGTAAAAATTATCAGGAACGCCGTGAATGGTCTTCGCTGTACGTGCAGTGCAGCGATGCGCAGGCGGCGACGCTGTTGCGCCAGCTGGGCTTCAACGCCGTACATCATCCTGTTCGTTAATATCATCTTAATGCTCCTGCTGGATAATCCGGCAGGGCCGCTTTTTTCTGGAGTACACCACCATGTCTGAAGGCTGGAATATTGCCGTACTGGGCGCAACGGGCGCCGTAGGCGAAGCCCTGTTCGAAACGCTTGCCGATCGTCAGTTCTCGGTGGGGGATATTTATGCCCTGGCTCGAAGCGATAGCGCTGGGGAACATCTGCGCTTTTCGGGCAAGTCGGTTGTCGTACAGGATGCGGCCGAATTCGACTGGACCCAGGTCCAGCTGGCCTTTTTTGCCGCCGGCGTCGAAGCGACCGCGGCGTATATCGACGACGCCACAAACGCGGGCTGCCTGGTGATTGATTTAAGCGGTCTGTTTGCGCTGGAGCCGGACGTGCCGCTGGTGGTGCCGGATGTCAACCCGTTCGTGCTGGCGGATTACCGCAATCGTAACGTTATTGCGGTACCGAATAGCCTGACCAGCCAGCTGCTGTCGGCGTTAAAACCGCTGATCGATCAGGGCGGCCTGTCGCGCATCAGCGTGACCAACCTGCTGTCCGCCTCCGCCCACGGTAAAAAAGCGGTCGATGCGCTGGCGGGGCAGAGCGCCAAATTGCTTAACGGTGTTCCGATCGATGAGGACGACTTCTTCGGCCGCCAGCTGGCGTTCAATATGCTGCCGCTGCTGCCCGATCGGGAAGGAAGCGTGCGCGAAGAGCGTCGTATCGTCGATGAAGTCCGCAAAATTCTGCAGGATGACGGCCTGATGATCTCCGCAAGCGTCGTTCAGTCGCCGGTATTTTACGGTCATGCACAGATGGTCAGCTTTGAAGCGCAGCGCCCGCTGGCGGCGGAAGAGGCGCGCGATGCCCTTAGCCGCGGCGAAGATATCGAGCTGTCAGAAGAGGGCGAGTTCCCGACGCAGGTCGGCGATGCTTCCGGTAATGGCCGCCTTTCCGTCGGCTGCGTGCATAACGATTACGGGATGCCGGAGCAGGTGCAGTTCTGGTCCGTTGCCGATAACGTCCGTTTTGGCGGCGCGCTGATGGCGGTGAAAATCGCTGAGAAGCTGGTTCAGGAGTATCTGTACTGATGTCTGAGATGGAGCAGCCGCCGGTCTACAAAATTGCGCTGGGCATCGAATATGATGGCAGCAAGTACTACGGCTGGCAGCGGCAGAATGAAGTTCGCAGCGTGCAGGAGAAGCTGGAAAAGGCGCTTTCGCAGGTGGCGAACGAGCCTGTTAACGTTTTTTGCGCCGGCCGTACGGACGCCGGCGTTCACGGCACAGGTCAGGTGGTGCATTTTGAAACGCGCGCGCAGCGTCAGGATGCCGCATGGACGCTGGGCGTTAATGCCAATTTACCCGGCGACATTGCGGTGCGCTGGGTGAAGCCGGTTCCGCAAGATTTTCACGCCCGCTTCAGCGCCACGGCGCGTCGCTATCGTTATGTTATCTATAATCATCGTCTGCGGCCGGCGGTATTGAGCCGCGGCGTAACCCATTATTATCTGCCGCTGGATGCGGAGCGGATGCAGCGCGCCGCTCAGTGTCTGCTGGGAGAGAATGATTTCACCTCGTTTCGTGCGGTACAGTGCCAGTCGCGCACGCCGTGGCGCAACGTGATGCACATCAACGTCACCCGTTATGGTGCATATGTGGTGGTGGACATCAAAGCGAATGCCTTTGTACATCATATGGTAAGGAACATTGTCGGCAGTCTGATGGAAGTAGGTGCCGGTAACCAGCCTGAGAGCTGGATTGCAGAACTTCTGGCGGCAAAAGACAGGACGCTTGCCGCCGCAACGGCAAAGGCGGAAGGATTGTATCTGGTGTCGGTGGACTACCCGGCCCGCTACGACCTCCCGGTCATGCCGATGGGCCCGCTGTTTCTGGCGGACTAACCGGGTTATTAAGGGCTAACGCAAACTATGGACCTGATTCACTTTTTAATTGATTTTATCCTGCATATTGATGTGCATCTGGCTGAGCTGGTCGCGGAGTACGGTATTTGGGTATACGCGATTTTATTTTTGATTCTGTTCTGCGAAACCGGTCTGGTGGTCACGCCGTTCCTGCCGGGGGATTCTCTGCTGTTTGTGGCGGGCGCGCTCTCCGCGCTGCCGACCAACGATCTCAACGTGCATTTAATGGTGCTGCTGATGGTCATTGCCGCGATTGTTGGCGATGCGCTGAACTACACGATTGGCCGGCTGTTTGGTGAAAAGCTTTTCAGCAATCCCAATTCGAAAATTTTCCGCCGCAGCTACCTGGATAAGACCCATAGCTTCTACGAACGCCACGGCGGTAAAACTATCATTCTGGCGCGTTTCGTGCCGATCGTCCGAACGTTTGCGCCGTTTGTGGCGGGAATGGGGCATATGTCCTATCGTCATTTTGCGATGTATAACGTTGTTGGCGCGCTGCTGTGGGTGCTGTTATTTACCTATGCGGGTTATCTGTTCGGCGATTTGCCGATCGTACAGGAAAACCTTAAGCTGCTGATTGTGGCGATTATCGTCCTCTCCGTATTGCCTGGCGTGATTGAAGTCATCCGCCACAAGCGGGCGGCGGCGAAACAGGCGAAATAACGCGGCGACGATCTTCGGGCGGTATGCCGCCGTCCGAAGAGTGAAGTGTGAGCGGTTCGACCACTTTTTTATCCCATGTTACGGGATGTTATGATTTAATGTGCAACATTCATGGTCTGTAAGGGGCAAAAATGGCATTATGCGCCCCTTGCGACAAAACTGGCATCGACCAGGTTCAGGTAGAAAGGTTATCAATGAGCTGGATTGAACGAATTAAAAGCAATATAACCCCCACCCGTAAGGCAAGTATTCCTGAAGGTGTATGGACCAAGTGCGACAGCTGCGGACAGGTATTGTACCGCGCAGAGCTGGAGCGCAACCTGGAGGTTTGCCCTAAGTGCGATCACCACATGCGTATGTCGGCGCGCAACCGCCTGCATAGTCTGCTGGACGAAGGTTCCCTCGTGGAGCTGGGTAGCGAGCTCGAGCCGAAAGATGTGCTGAAGTTCCGCGATTCGAAAAAGTATAAAGACCGTCTGGCGTCCGCCCAGAAAGAGACCGGCGAAAAAGACGCGCTGGTGGTCATGAAAGGCACCCTGCACGATATGCCGGTTGTTGCCGCCGCTTTCGAATTCTCCTTTATGGGCGGGTCAATGGGCTCCGTGGTCGGCGCGCGCTTTGTTCGCGCGGTTGAGCAGGCTCTGGAAGACAACTGCCCGCTGATTTGCTTCTCCGCATCCGGCGGCGCGCGTATGCAGGAAGCGCTGATGTCGCTGATGCAGATGGCGAAAACCTCCGCTGCGCTGGCGAAAATGCAGGAGCGCGGCTTGCCGTATATCTCCGTGCTGACCGACCCAACCATGGGCGGCGTCTCGGCGAGTTTTGCGATGCTGGGCGATCTCAACATCGCTGAGCCAAAAGCGCTGATCGGCTTTGCCGGTCCCCGCGTTATCGAGCAGACCGTTCGCGAGAAGCTGCCGCCGGGGTTCCAGCGCAGCGAGTTCCTGATTGAGAAAGGGGCGATCGACATGATCGTACGCCGCCCGGAAATGCGTCTGAAGCTGGCCAGTATCCTGGCGAAGCTGATGAACCTTCCGGCGCCAAATCCGGAACCCGCTCACGAAGGCGAGGTGGTGCCGCCGGTACCGGATCAGGAACCAGAGGCCTGATAATGGAGAGGGCAGGCCTGACGGCGCTGCCCTTTTTTATACGCGTAGCGATCTTAACTCTTGCCGGACATCATGGAAAAACAACCTATTCCTCAGGCCGCGTCGCCCCTGGCTACGTGGCTTTCTTATCTGGAGCATCTGCACAGCAAAACTATCGATCTCGGCCTGGCGCGCGTCAGCGAGGTCGCGAAGCGGATGGCGGTATTAAAACCGGCGCCGTTTGTCTTCACGGTGGCGGGAACCAACGGTAAAGGCACTACCTGCCGTACCCTGGAGTCGGCGCTGATGGCGGCGGGCTACAAGGTTGGAGTTTACAGTTCGCCGCATCTGGTACGCTACACCGAGCGGGTGCGCGTGCAGGGCGAGGAGCTGACGGAGCTGGCGCACACTACCTCTTTTGCCGAAATTGAAGTCGCGCGCGGTGAGATTTCCCTGAGCTATTTTGAGTTCGGCACGCTTTCCGCGCTGTGGCTGTTTCAGCAGGCGCGGCTGGATGTGGTGATTCTTGAGGTGGGCCTGGGCGGCCGCCTGGATGCGACCAATATCGTCGATGCCGACGTGGCGGTGGTGACCAGTATCGCCCTCGATCATACTGACTGGCTGGGGCCGGATCGCGAAAGCATCGGCCGCGAAAAGGCGGGTATTTTCCGCGCCGGCAAAGCGGCCATCGTCGGTGAACCCGATATGCCGTTGACCATTGCTCAGGTGGCGGATGAAAAAGGGGCGCGGCTCCTGCGCCGTGACGTTGACTGGCGGTACGAGGCCGGGGAACAAGGCTGGTCTTTCTACGATCGGCAGGGGGCGTTGACCGACCTGCCGCTGCCGCAGGTTCCGATGCCGAATGCGGCTACGGCGATTGCGGCCTTGCGCGCCAGCGGGCTTAAGGTTAGCGAGCAGGCGATTCGCGACGGCGTACAACGCGCGATGCTGCCGGGGCGATTCCAGATAATCAGCGAGGCTCCCCGGACGATCCTTGATGTTGCCCATAACCCGCATGCGGCGGCATATCTCGCGGGGCGTCTCAGAACCTTATCGAAAACGGGGCGCGTGCTGGCGGTTATTGGTATGCTGCATGACAAGGATATCGCAGGTACGCTGGCAAATCTGCAGACGGAAGTTGACGACTGGTACTGCGCGCCGCTGGAAGGGCCGCGTGGAGCCACGGCGGAGCAGCTGCTGGAACATTTGCGCACAGGCAAAGTCTATATTAGCGTCGCGCAGGCGTGGCATGCCGCGATGGCGGACGCCAGACCTGAAGATACGGTGCTGGTATGTGGTTCATTCCACACGGTGGCGCATGTAATGGAAGAAATAGACGCGGGGAGAATCGGTGGCGAGTAAGTTTCAGAACCGTTTAGTCGGGACGATTGTGCTGGTGGCGCTGGGGGTGATTATCCTGCCAGGGCTGCTGGATGGTCAGAAAAAACATTATCAGGATGAGTTTGCCGCGATCCCGCTGGTGCCAAAGCCGGGGGATCGCGATGAGCCGGATATGTTACCTGCAGCGACTCAGGCGCTGCCTTCGCAGCCTCCGGAAGGGGCGGCGGAAGAGGTGCGAGCAGGCGATGCCGCTGCGCCATCGCTGGATCCGTCGCGAATACCGGTGAACAACAACAGTTTTGATGTGGTCCAGGAGCCGGTTGTGACGCCGAAGCCGCAGCCGAAACCTCAGCCGAAGCCGCAGCCTAAGCCGGTGGAGAAACCGCAGACGCAGCAGGTTACGGCGCAGACGCCGCCGCCTAAACCGCAGCAGCAGGCTGAAATTCCGGCGCCGACCGGCAAAGCTTATGTTGTGCAACTGGGCGCGCTGAAGAACGCCGATAAGGTCAACGAAATTGTTGGTAAGCTGCGCGCTTCCGGCTTTAAAGTTTACACGTCGCCTTCGACGCCGGTGCAGGGTAAAATCACCCGTATCCTCGTGGGGCCGGATACTTCAAAGGATAAGCTGAAAGGCCAGCTTGGCGAGCTGAAGCAGATTTCAGGACTTAGCGGCGTGGTCATGGGCTACAGCCCGAACTAACTCTCTCTTTTTTAAAGGAGTAGAGGGCCGGAACCCCTGTCTGACGCGCCCTGAAGAGGCGAAAGGCAGTATGGCGTTGAATGTTTTTTCAGCGCCATTTTTATTTCTGTAGGGCATGGAAATCCCTACGCAAACGTTTTCTTTTTCTGTTAGAATGCGCCCCGAACCGGACGACAGGGCGTAAAATCGTGGGACGTATATGGTCTGGATTGATTACGCCATAATTGCGGTGATTGGTTTTTCCTCACTGGTTAGCCTGATCCGCGGCTTTGTTCGTGAAGCTTTATCGCTGGTAACCTGGGGATGCGCTTTCTTTGTTGCCAGTCATTACTACACTTACCTGGCTGTCTGGTTCACGGGCTTTGAAGACGAACTGGTCCGAAATGGGATTGCTATCGCGATACTGTTTATCGCAACGCTTATCGTCGGCGCTATCGTTAACTTTGTGATAGGTCAGCTGGTGGAAAAAACCGGCCTGTCGGGAACCGACAGGGTGTTAGGGATCTGCTTTGGCGCCCTGCGCGGGGTGTTAATCGTCTCAGCGATTCTGTTCTTTCTCGATAGCTTTACCGGTATGGCGAAAAGCGAAGACTGGCAAAAGTCTGAGCTTATCCCGCAGTTCAGTTTCGTTATCAGATGGTTTTTTGACTATCTGCAGAGCTCGTCAAGTTTCTTGCCCAAAGCATAAGCGTTGGGATGTAGCTTAACGAGGAAAAGACGTATGTGCGGTATTGTCGGTATCGCCGGTGTTATGCCGGTAAACCAGTCGATTTATGACGCGTTAACGGTGCTTCAGCATCGTGGCCAGGATGCCGCAGGCATCATCACTATTGATGCGAACAACTGTTTCCGTTTGCGTAAGGCGAACGGACTGGTGAGCGACGTTTTTGAAGCTCGCCATATGCAGCGTATGCAGGGCAATATGGGTATTGGTCACGTTCGTTACCCGACGGCGGGCAGCTCCAGCGCCTCCGAGGCACAGCCTTTCTACGTCAACTCGCCGTACGGCATTACGTTGGCGCACAACGGTAACCTGACTAACGCTCACGAGCTGCGTAAAAAGCTGTTTGAAGAAAAACGCCGCCACATCAACACCACCTCTGATTCCGAAATTCTGCTCAATATCTTCGCCAGCGAGCTGGACAATTACCGCCACTATCCGCTGGAAGCAGACAACATTTTTGCGGCGATCGCTGCCACCAACCGCCAGATTCGCGGCGCTTACGCCTGCGTGGCGATGATTATCGGCCACGGCATGGTCGCCTTCCGCGACCCGAACGGCATCCGTCCGCTGGTGCTGGGCAAGCGCGATATCGGCGATGGCCGCACCGAGTATATGGTGGCTTCGGAAAGCGTGGCGCTGGATACGCTGGGCTTTGAGTTCCTGCGCGACGTGGCGCCTGGCGAAGCGGTGTACATCACCGAAAAAGGTCAGCTGTTCACTCGTCAATGCGCGGAGAACCCGGTCAGCAACCCGTGCCTGTTCGAATACGTCTACTTTGCGCGTCCGGACTCCTTCATCGATAAAATCTCCGTCTACAGCGCGCGCGTTAACATGGGCACGAAGCTGGGCGAGAAAATTGCCCGCGAGTGGGAAGATCTGGATATCGACGTGGTCATTCCTATCCCGGAAACCTCCTGCGATATCGCGCTGGAAATTGCCCGTATTCTCGACAAACCTTACCGCCAGGGGTTTGTTAAAAACCGCTACGTTGGCCGCACCTTTATCATGCCGGGCCAGCAGCTGCGCCGTAAGTCCGTGCGCCGTAAGCTTAACGCCAACCGCGCCGAGTTCCGCGATAAGAACGTGCTGCTGGTGGATGACTCCATCGTGCGCGGCACTACCTCAGAGCAGATTATCGAGATGGCGCGCGAAGCCGGGGCGAAGAAAGTGTATCTGGCCTCCGCGGCGCCGGAAATTCGCTTCCCGAACGTGTATGGCATCGATATGCCGACCGCCAATGAGCTGATCGCTCACGGGCGTGAAGTGGATGAGATTCGCCAGATCATCGGCGCAGACGGCCTGATTTTCCAGGATCTGGACGATCTGATTGACGCGGTGCGCGCTGAGAATCCGGATATTCAGCAGTTCGAATGCTCGGTGTTCAACGGTATCTACGTCACCAAAGATGTCGATCAGCAATATCTGGACTATCTCGATTCCCTGCGTAACGACGATGCGAAAGCGGTTCAGCTGCAAAACGAAGTTGAAAACTTAGAGATGCATAACGAAGGGTAATCCTTTGATTTGCTGAAAGCCCGCGGTCCGGAGACTGCGGGCTTTTTTATTTTCTCGCGCCAATTGCGGGTCCGCGGTTGCGTCGGGGGCTATAATCCGGCAAAGTCTGCGCCATCGTGGGAAAGGGGCAATCATCGTGAAGCGACTCATTATCGGTATATCTGGCGCCAGCGGCGCAATCTACGGCGTGCGTTTGCTCCAGGTTTTGCGCGAGGTGCCTGATGTCGAAACCCATCTTATTTTAAGCCAGGCCGCGCGGCAGACGCTGGCGCTGGAGACGGATTTCTCCCTGCGGGAGGTGCAGGCGTTAGCCGATGTGGTGCACGATGCCCGCGATATCGCCGCCAGCATCTCTTCCGGCTCTTTTAAAACCGCGGGAATGGTCATTTTGCCGTGTTCGATGAAGACCCTTTCCGGCATTGTTCATAGCTATACCGATGGGCTATTGACCAGGGCGGCAGACGTGGTGCTCAAAGAGCGTCGCCCGCTGGTGCTGTGCGTAAGAGAAACGCCGTTCCACCTTGGCCACCTGCGCCTGCTGGTCCAGGCGGCGGAAATGGGCGCGGTGATTATGCCGCCGGTTCCCGCGTTTTATCATCGGCCAAAGACCCTTGATGACGTGATAAACCAAACGGTCAACCGCGTTATCGATCAGTTTGATATTTCTCTTCCTGAAGACCTCTTTACCCGCTGGCAGGGAGCGTAAAGCGCACTAAGATAGTGCGCTTTATTCACATCTGCATTGCCGCAGTGCAATTTTGTCGCCTCGATCAAATCCTCAACATTTAATTTGTTTTTTTGCGCTGTGACACTGCGGTTTATCCGTTATTGCTGGTATCTTCCCTTTTAAGACAAACTTGCAACCTTTATTTAACAAATTTAACGCCATTTCCAGCACGCACTGAGAAAATGGCATAAAACGTGCAAGATTTTGTCGGCAGCACAAATAACAAAATAACGCATCGCATAACAACATCACGACACTTAAGGGTAACCTATGAAGAAGACGGTCCTGGCTCTCTCTTTAATGATGGGCATTTGCAGCGCCTCCAGCGCGTTCGCCGCGCTGCCGCAGAGTATTCGCATTGGCACCGATGCCACCTACGCGCCTTTCTCTTCTAAGGATGCGAAAGGGGATTTCGTGGGTTTTGACATTGATTTGGGCAACGAGCTCTGTTCGCGTATCAAAGTAAAATGTACCTGGGTTGGCAGCGATTTCGACTCCCTGATCCCGTCGCTGAAGGCCAAAAAAATCGACGCTATCATCTCTTCGTTGTCGATTACGGAAAAACGCCAGCAGGAAATCGCCTTCTCTGACAAGCTCTACGCCGCCGACTCGCGCCTGATTGCCGCCAAAGGCTCGCCGATTCAGCCGACGCTGGAATCGCTGAAAGGCAAGCATGTCGGCGTGCTTCAGGGCTCTACCCAGGAGGCCTATGGTAATGAACGCTGGCGCAGCCACGGCGTCGATGTCGTGGCTTATCAGAACCAGGATTTGATTTACTCAGACCTCTCCGCTGGCCGCCTTGACGCCGCATTGCAGGATGAAGTGGCCGCGAGCGAAGGTTTCCTCAAGCAACCCGCCGGTAAAGATTTCGCGTTTGCCGGTCCTTCCGTTAAAGACAAAAAATTCTTCGGTGATGGTACCGGCATCGGCCTGCGTAAGGACGATAGCGAGCTGAAGGCCGCGTTTGATAAAGCGCTGGCTGACATGCGTAAAGACGGTACCTACGACAAAATGGCGAAGAAGTACTTCGACTTCAACGTTTACGGTGAGTAAGACGCCCGCTGGCCCGGACTCCGGGCCACGCGTATCTATTTCTGCCCATTATTGGTGCAACTGCGCTTTTTGCGGATCGCTTTGGTGCAAAGAATTCCGCACGGGATGTTAATAAGTGCATAGTTAAGCGTTTCTGATGCGAAAAAATTTGCTTCCCGGCGCGGAATGTTTTGCCTTACCGGGGCGAATAATGGCACGATAACTGCCGTAAGTACTTCTAATAAATCCGTTAGAATGACAGTCTGTTGAGGATAGTTATGAAAAAACTGGCGTTGTCTCTCTCTTTAGCGCTGGCCCTTTCCAGCGTTTCCACTGTATTCGCAGCCATTCCGCAAAAAGTCCGCATCGGCACCGATCCTACTTATGCCCCGTTCGAATCCAAGAATGCACAGGGTGAATTGGTTGGTTTTGACATCGATCTGGCAAAAGAGCTCTGTAAGCGCATCAATACGCAATGTACCTTCATTGAGAACCCGCTGGACGCGCTGATCCCGTCTTTAAAAGCGAAGAAAATCGATGCCATTATGTCTTCGCTTTCAATCACCGAAAAACGTCAGCAGGAAATTGCCTTCACCGACAAGCTTTACGCGGCGGATTCGCGCCTGGTCGTGAAAAAAGGCAGCGATATTACGCCAGACCTCGCGAAGCTGAAAGGTAAACGCGTTGGCGTTCTGCAGGGTACCACTCAGGAAACCTACGGCAACGAGCACTGGGCGCCGAAGGGTATTGAAATCGTTTCCTACCAGGGGCAGGACAATATTTATTCTGACCTGACCGCTGGACGTATCGATGCTGCGTTCCAGGATGAAGTCGCCGCCAGCGAAGGCTTCCTCAAACAGCCTATCGGCAAGGATTATCAGTTCGGCGGCCCGTCGATTAAAGACGAGAAGCTGTTCGGCGTCGGCACCGGTATGGGGCTGCGTAAAGAGGACAACGAACTGCGTGAAGCATTGAATAAAGCCTTTGCCGAGATGCGCCAGGACGGCACCTACGACAAGCTGGCGAAGAAATATTTCGATTTTAACGTGTACGGCGACTAATCATCCCGCGTACCCCATCGCGCGTGATTTCACGCGCGATGGTTGATGACAGACAGGGCAGACAGCATGCTGTACGGGTTTTCACAGGTTATATTTCAGGGCGCGCTGGTCACCCTTGAGCTGGCGTTAAGCTCGGTCGTTCTGGCGGTGCTTATCGGCCTGGCGGGCGCTGGGGCGAAACTTTCTAACAATCGTCCATTAGCGCTGATTTTTGAAGGCTATACCACTTTAATCCGTGGTGTACCCGATCTGGTGCTGATGCTGCTGATTTTCTACGGGCTGCAGATCGCGCTTAACAGCGTGACCGATGCGCTTGGCCTGGCACAGTTTGATATTGACCCAATGGTGGCGGGTATCATCACGCTGGGCTTTATTTACGGCGCCTACTTCACCGAAACTTTTCGCGGCGCCTTCCTGGCGGTGCCGACGGGGCATATTGAAGCGGCGACGGCTTTCGGCTTTAGCGGCGGGCAAACCTTTCGTCGCATTCTGTTCCCGGCAATGATGCGCTATGCGCTGCCTGGAATAGGCAACAACTGGCAGGTGATCCTCAAAGCGACCGCGCTGGTCTCGCTGCTGGGGCTGGAGGATGTGGTCAAGGCAACCCAGCTGGCGGGTAAAAGTACCTGGGAGCCGTTCTACTTCGCCATCGTCTGCGGCCTGATTTATCTCGTATTTACAACGGTTTCCAATGGTGTGCTGCTGATGCTCGAACGCCGTTACTCTGTGGGCGTGAAGAGGGCTGACCTGTGATTGACATTATTCAGGAGTACTGGAAATCCCTGCTGTGGACCGACGGCTACCGCTTTACCGGCGTCGCGATTACGCTCTGGCTGCTGATCTCTTCCGTGGTGATGGGCGGCATCCTGGCGGTTTTCCTCGCGATAGGCCGAGTGTCGAGCAACAAATTTATCCAGTTCCCCATCTGGCTCTTCACTTATATCTTTCGCGGCACGCCGCTGTACGTTCAGCTGCTGGTGTTCTATTCCGGGATGTATACGCTGGAAATCGTCAAAGGCACTGAACTGCTGAACGCCTTCTTTCGCAGCGGGCTGAACTGTACGGTGCTGGCGCTGACGCTGAACACCTGCGCCTATACCACGGAGATTTTCGCCGGGGCGATTCGTTCAGTGCCGGCAGGCGAGATAGAGGCCGCCCGGGCGTACGGTTTTTCCTCGGTTAAAATGTATCGCTGCATTATCCTGCCTTCCGCGCTGCGTATCGCTCTGCCTGCGTACAGCAACGAAGTGATTCTGATGCTGCATTCCACCGCGCTGGCTTTTACCGCCACGGTGCCGGATCTGCTGAAAATTGCCCGCGATATTAACTCGGCAACCTACCAGCCGTTTACCGCCTTTGGTATTGCCGCAGTACTGTACTTAATTATCTCGTATGTGCTGATTAGCCTGTTCCGCAGGGCGGAAAAGCGCTGGCTCCAGCACATCAAACCTTCTTCGACGCACTGAGAACGCCATGTCCGACAATAAATTAAATGTAATCGATCTGCATAAACGTTACGGCGAGCATGAGGTACTGAAAGGCGTCTCACTGCGGGCGAAAGCCGGAGACGTGATCAGTATTATTGGCTCATCCGGTTCCGGTAAAAGTACCTTTTTGCGCTGCATTAACTTTCTTGAAAAGCCCAGCGAAGGGACGATCGTCGTTAACGGGCAAAACATTGGCCTGGTTCGCGATAAAGACGGTCAGTTAAAGGTGTCTGATAAGAACCAGCTGCGCCTGCTGCGTACCCGCCTGACGATGGTGTTCCAGCACTTCAACCTGTGGAGCCATATGACGGTGCTGGAAAACGTGATGGAAGCGCCGATTCAGGTATTAGGCCTGAGCAAACAGGAAGCCCGCGATCGGGCGGTCAAATATCTGGCAAAAGTCGGTATTGACGAACGCCAGCAGATTAAATATCCGGTGCACCTCTCCGGCGGCCAGCAGCAGCGTGTTTCCATTGCCCGCGCGCTGGCGATGGAGCCCGACGTACTGCTGTTTGATGAACCGACGTCGGCGCTTGACCCTGAACTGGTGGGCGAAGTGCTGCGTATTATGCAGCAGCTGGCGGAAGAGGGGAAAACCATGGTCGTGGTAACGCATGAAATGGGCTTTGCGCGCCATGTCTCTTCGCACGTGATTTTCCTGCATCAGGGCAAGATTGAAGAAGAAGGGCACCCTGACGATGTTTTCGGTAATCCGAAAAGCCCGCGCCTGCAGCAGTTCCTGAAGGGCTCGTTAAAGTAATACTGCCTATGCCTCCGGCGGAATCCCCTCCGCCGGGACGGCTAGCGCTCCAGCCGATACACCCAGTCATCGTAGTCCATTCCGTTCAAATGATACGCTTTTTCGAGCACCTGAATGCGGATAAAACCGTGTTTTTCCAGCAGGCGGGAAGAGCCAGCGTTATTGCCCAGCACCCAGGCATTTATCGCGTGAACGCCGAGCTGGTTAAAGCCGTAGTCGCAAATTGCTTTTAACGCTTCGCTGGCGTATCCCTTTCCCTGAGCATCGGGCAGGAGAGCGTATCCGATATCCGCTTCGTGCGGATTTTTACCGCTGATGCGCAGGCCGATATCGCCAACCGCCGCGCCGCTGGCGTCGCGCAGTACGAATACGCCAGGGTCAGCGCAGCGGGATTCAAACAGCGTCCGCAGCGCTGGCTCTTCAAGAACCTCGCCCATATAGCGCATCACTTCCGGGTCTCGCCGTAAGCGCAGGAAAAATGGCCAGTCGGATGCGTGAAACGGCGAGAGGCGCAGGCGCGGCGTAGTGAGTATTATCATCATGCAGTCCATAGAGGTGGATTATTCCGCCACCTTAACATCATAAAGCGCTGAGTCTAACCGACCCTCGGTGAAGCCCGGCGCTGATTTTCGAGGCCGCCGAGATAGCGCAGCACGGTGTTGCTCTCTTGCGTCGCCCTCAACTGCAGCGCCAGGTTGAGGTTGTCCAGCACCTCGGCGTGGGCGACCAGCGGTGAATCCCCGGCAAGCCGTCCCTCCATCACCAGCCAGCCGACGACGGTTTTCCAGCGCCACAGCGGCGAATTGCCTTTCACCCGCTGTACCGGCCCTGGAAACTGGCCCGAGCCTCGTGCGCCATCTTTCAATAAGGCGATGGCCTGTCGCGTCAGGCCGGTGAGTTCAGCAATATCGCTTAATCCAACCAGCGCGGAATCGACGGATTCGACCCGCGCATTCAGGGCCGGGGCGGATTCGATATTGGCAATCGCTGACAAAATGGCCTGTTCGAGAGAATCGCATTCGCGGTCGAACTCCAGATAGACCGCCGTTCCGTAAAAGCAGACCAGGGCATCAGCGCAGCCTGCCGCATGCAGCGCATCCTCTAGTCCCACGGTATGCGCGGTGACGCCGGAGAGGGTGAGCGTAAAGTTATACAGCGCCATGGTTTAATCCTTCTTGTGGTTAATCTGACCCGATACGGGTACCAGACAGCGATCGACCATGCGGATGATTTGCCTGGCATGGTGAATGGGCGCCGCCGGCGTTGACCAGATGCTCATCATGTGTTCCCGATGGTGGGCTGTTCCGCACATCAGTCGCCCAAAACAGTGCGCGCTTTTGCCGCCAGGGAGAAAAATCCAGCCGCGCGCCAGCGCGTAGTCAATAGCGGCTCTGATATGTTTATCCGGATGTTCCTTCATCAATGTGTCCTGCTAATACTGAATATAATGTTGACGGATGTCAACGATCGGGTAAGGTTAAATCACACGCAGGGGGTTATGACAGAGTGAAGGGGAGATCGCTGGAATGAGATTCACAGTTAAGACGCGACAGACGCGGTGGTTTTTGCGCGTTGCGAGGAGGGTTCCACAAATAACAGAGCAGGGAGATCGCCGAGACCTCCCTGAAGGCCCCTGAACTATTTCAGGACATCGGCAAGGGCCTCTTCCAGATCGTACCAACGAAAGCCAAATCCGGCGGCTTCCAGGCGTTTTGGCAGCGCGCGCTGGCCGCCGAGTACCAGAACGGAAGATTCTCCCATCAGCAGGCGAATCGCCGCCGCCGGGACGCGGAAAATGGCGGGCCGATTCAACGCATGGCCCAGCGCGTGGGCGAACTGCTCGTTACGCACCGGGTAAGGGGAAACCATATTAAACGGCCCCCGCAGGTCGTTATCCAGCAGCCAGAGGATACCGTTGACCATGTCGTCGATGTGGATCCACGCCAGATATTGCCTTCCGCTACCGATAGGGCCGCCGAGGCCAAGTTTAAAAGCCGGCGTCATTTTGGCCAGAATGCCGCCGCGCGGCGCCAGCACCACGCCGGTACGCAGCAGGCAGACGCGGGTGCGATCGCTCTGTGCTTCACAGGCGATTTGCTCCCAGCGGGCGCAAAGCTTATGGGTAAACTCGTTGTGCGGCGGCTCTTCTTCGGTAACCACGACTTCACCGAGGTCGCCATAGTAACCGGTGGCGGAACCGCTTATCAGCACCGTGGGTGGCGTATCGCTGGCGTTGCACAGCTTGACCAGCTTTTGCGTGATATCCCAGCGGCTGTGGCAGAGACGTTGTTTCTGCTCCGCCGTCCAGCGTTTATCGGCGATCGGCTCGCCTGCCAGATTAATGACTGCATCAATGCCGTTGAGGTTCGCCTGATGCTCGAAATCGCGCCACAGGGTGACGCGTGGGTCGAGGCGGCTTTTGGCCTTTTCCGGGCTGCGCGTTGAAACCGTTACGTGATGCCCCAGCTCCAGTAGCCGGGGGATCAGATGTCGGCCTATCAGGCCGGTACCGCCAGTAAGCAGAACGTTCATAGCGCCTCCCTAAGATGATGCGCCTAACGCCGCCAGCTCATCGTCATGGATACCGAATCGGCGTAGCGCAGCGCATGCAGTTTATCGATCTCTACTTCAGCATAAGTGACCCAGTGATGTTCGCGTGCGATATCGAGCACATCCTGAGTTAATTTTTCCAGCAGAGAGAAGCGGTTATTCTCAATATGGCTAATAATGCGCTTGGTGATGGTGCGGTAGTTCAGCGCATCGTTAATGTCTTCGCTGTTGCGTGATTTCTCCGCCGGATAATGGATAGCGACGTTAACCACCACGTCCTGGCGGTTGGCGATCTCTTCCTCTTTAATTCCGATAAAAGTACGCAGGCGCAGGTTCTTAATTCGAATAATGGCGTCTGGTTGAGACATTGCAGGCTTCCTCCGTGTAGTAATTTCCGCCATCATACATCAAAGCTTCCCGGGCGAGCAGGGGGTTAATGGGCTTCTGTTTTCAGCAGCGCTTCAACGGTGGCCGGGCGCTGGCGAATGCGCTCGAACCAGTTATGCACCGCCGGAAAACTGGCGAGGTCGATACGCTGGCGCTGATGGGCATTCACCCACGGCCAGCAGGCGATATCGGCGATGCTGTAGTGATTGCCGCCAAGCCAGGGGCTCTCGCCAAGGCGCCGATTGAGCACGCCATACAGACGCTGCGTTTCCACCTGATAGCGTTCAATGGCGTAGGGCACCGCCTGCGGAGCAAAGTGGTTGAAATGATGATTTTGCCCGAGCATCGGCCCTAACCCACCGACCTGCCAGAATAACCACTGTAGCGTAACGTGGCGTTCGCGGAGTTCGCCGCTCAGTAATTTGCCGGTTTTTTCAGCCAGATAAAGCAGGATCTCGCCGGACTCAAACAGGCTTAACGGGGCGCCGCCGTCGGCGGGAGCATCGTCAACGATCGCCGGGATCTTGTTGTTCGGTGAAATCGCCAGAAACGACGGTTGAAACTGCCCCCCCTTACTGATATCCACCCGGATCAGGCGGTAAGGCAGCTGCGCTTCTTCAAGGAAGAGCGTGATTTTGTGGCCATTAGGGGTGGGTGCGTAGTAAAGATCGATCATGAGAGTCCCTCGCCGTCACAGGTCGCAAACTTTTCGAGTATAGGTGAACTGGCATCATCCGGCAGGTTTGCCTCATTCTGGATGACTTTCGCCGATAGCGTACACCTCAGAGAAGTATGTAAGATCCTGAGGCTAGCGGTCAGTGACATCCTCTGAAAGACAGGATATGTTGGCGTATCGCCCCATTACATTAGCCATTGAGGATGCTATGAGCCAGCCCGCGATTACCCTGTGGTCCGACGCCGATTTTTTCTCGCCATATGTGATGTCCGTCTACGTTGCCCTGCAGGAAAAGAGCCTGCCTTTTACCCTAAAAACCGTCAACCTCGACAGCGGCGAGCATCTGCAAAGCGGCTGGAAAGGCTACAGCGCGACGCGACGCGTACCGCTGCTGGAGATCGGCGAGTTTTTTCTGAGCGAATCCTCCGCGATTACCGAATATCTGGACGAGCGCTTTGCGCCCCCGGAATGGGAGCGGCTTTATCCGCATGACCTGCAAAAGCGCGCGCGGGCGCGCCAGGTACAGGCCTGGCTGCGCAGCGATTTAATGCCGATCCGTGAAGAACGCTCAACGGACGTGGTCTTTGGCGGCGCAAAGAAGCCTCCGCTCAGCGACGCCGGGCAAAAAAGCGCCGCTAAGCTGTTTGAAACGGCTGGCGTACTGCTGTCCCACGGCGGGCAGAATCTATTTGGCGAGTGGTCCATTGCCGATACCGACCTGGCGCTGATGCTCAATCGACTGGTCCTTAACGGCGATGAGGTCCCCGCCGCGCTGGCGGATTACGCCGTCTTCCAGTGGCAGCGGGCGTCGGTACAGCGCTACGTCGCACTCTCAGCCAAACGCGCGGGCTGATAAGCTTCAGCGGTTCCGTTATCATAGACGCATCGTCATGCGTGGAGATAAATTGTATGAAGCTGATGTTTGCCTCGGATATCCACGGCTCTCTGCCTGCCGCTGAACGCGTGCTTGAGCTGTTCGCGCGCAGTGGGGCGCAGTGGCTGGTTATCCTCGGCGATGTGCTTAATCACGGGCCGCGTAACGCTCTTCCAGAAGGCTATGCCCCGGCCCAGGTCGCGGAAGCGCTCAATAGCGTGGCGGAGCGGGTGATTGCCGTACGCGGCAACTGCGACAGCGAAGTCGATCAGATGCTGCTCCATTTCCCCATTACCGCCCCCTGGCAGCAGGTTTTGAGCGAGCGAACCCGCCTGTTTCTGACCCATGGACATCTGTATAGCCCCGATAATTTGCCTCCCCTCGCCGCTGGCGATGTGCTGGCTTATGGTCATACTCATATTCCGGTTGCCGAGAAACGCGGTGAGATTTTCCTCTTCAACCCCGGCTCGGTCAGCATCCCTAAAGGGGGATTTACCGCCAGCTACGGTCTGCTGAACGAGGGGCAATTGCAGGTTTTAGCACTCGATGATAATCAGGTTATTGCAGAGGTCGCAATTTACCCGTAATTTACCCCTCAACCGTATAGACGCGCCGCAAGAGCGCTTTAAAAAGTAAGGTTTCCTGATGGCGGAACAGAATCATTTGGCAAGCACAGAATGGGTCGATATTGTTAATGAAAACAATGAGGTGATAGCACAGTCCAGCCGCGAACAAATGCGTGCGGAGTGTTTGCGTCATCGTGCGACCTACATTGTTGTTCATGATGGGATGGGCAAAATCCTGGTACAGCGCCGTACCGAAACAAAAGATTTCCAGCCTGGCATGCTGGACGCTACCGCCGGCGGCGTGGTGCAGGCTGACGAGCAAATGCTGGAGTCCGCGCGCCGGGAGGCGGAAGAAGAGCTCGGTATTGCCGGCGTGCCTTTTGCTGACCACGGGCAGTTTTACTACGAAGATAAACACTGCCGCGTCTGGGGCGGCCTGTTTAGCTGCGTCTCGCACGGGCCGTTCGCCCTGCAGGAAGAAGAAGTGAGCGAAGTGTGCTGGCTGACGCCGGAAGAGATCACCGCCCGCTGCGATGAGTTCACCCCGGATTCATTAAAAGCGCTGGCGCTGTGGATGACCCGCAATGCCAATAATGAGTCAGCAAAAAGCGAAAAGCAGGAAGAGGCCGAGTAGTTTTAACAGCTATCCCTCATGCATAAACTGGATGCGATGGGTCTTCTGTCGCTCCAGTTTCCCTCGCTAAGCCGCTCCAGAAGAGCACGGCCGGCTTCGATGCCAATCTTGTGATGCGGTACCGCCATCGTCGTTAACGGTGGCTGGCAGACCCGACTTACGTCACTATCCCCAAAGCCGACGACGGCTAAATCATCAGGAACTTTGATGCGCCGACGCTGGCATTCATACAGCGCTCCGCATGCCAGCTCATCGGAAACGCAGACCAGCGCATCGAGTTCCGGCCATGCCAGCAAAAACTCCGGCAGCTGTGAAGCGCCGGTGGAAAAGTTGGCGGGCAGCGCGGCGTTAATCACCCGGTTTGGCGACATGTGATGGCGCAGCATGGCTTTATACCATCCCTGTAAATGCTGCTGAAAAATCCACTGTTCCTGATTGGCGCACAGCAGACCGATATTCTGATAGCCGCGGTGGATAAGCATCTCCGTCAGCTCGAACATCGCCGCCACGTTATCAATGCCGATATTCATGTCGATAGGATCGGCGCGCATTGCGCCCATCTCCACCACCGGAATCGAGGCGTTCTGCAGCCAGTGGCGTACGGTATCGCTGTGCTCAACGCTCAGTAGAATGGCGGCGGCAATATTAGAAGCCAGCAGCGTTTCCAGTAGTTTCTCTTCCTGCTCCAGACGGTGCTGCGATTCCGCCAGCATGATTTGATATCCTGCCGGCTGTAATATCTGCTGAAGCCCGGCAAACATCGCCGAGCAGCCCGCTTCCGCAAGATTTGGCACCACCATGGCGATGGTTCGTGAGGAGGCTGACGCCAGCGCGCTGGCGGCAAGATTAGGCATGTACCCCAGCTCCTGCACCGCCGCTTCGATTTTTTCACGTAGCTTATCGGAAACTTGCTCCGGCGTGCGAAGGGCGCGGGACACGGTCATCGTTCCTACGCCAGCCAGTTGCGCAACGTCGGCGATCGTGACTTTTCCGGTACTACGCCGTTTTCGGGTTAGAGACATACACATTCCTGCTAAACAGACGTTTTTTATTATCATCCATTACTTCACGTGTCAGGAGTATACGCCTTAAACCGGCCTTTTTGCTGCGTTTTGATGGGATGATTGCGAATTGATAGCGCTATCACAAATCTGAATGTTCAACGTTGGTAGCGCTATCTTTGTGATCGCTCTCGCAGATAACTCTTGGCGGCTTGCATAAAGTTTGCCCATCTTTTGCTAAAAGTGGGGGTGACAAAATGCTCAAAACATGGCTCTCGGATGCCACCATCATGCTGCGGCAGAGCGTGGAAACCTGGCCACAGGCGCTGGCCATCTGTGCCCAACCGCTGCTCAAGGCCGGTGTGATAGAACCTGCGTACGTAAAGGCCATCGTGGAGCAGCATCAAAGGTTGGGGCCCTACTATGTACTGGCTCCGGGTCTGGCGATGCCGCACGCGCGACCGGAGGAGGGAGCGAAAGGCTTAGGGCTGTCGCTGCTGAAGCTGGGGCAGGGCGTGTCCTTTGGCTCGGAAGAGTTCGACCCGGTTGATATTGTCATTATGCTTGCGGCCCCGGATAAGCATAGCCATATCGAAACAATCTCTGCGCTGGCGGAATTATTTTCCAGCGATGAAGATATGAATAAATTACATCAGGCAACCAACCTGGAGGAGATAAAAACTATCATCGCGCGTTTCTGATTTAATTTTATTATCCGACTTATAACCCATTACGCACCTGCGTGATGCGGACGTACTCTACCCAAAAAAAGGTGATAACAATGAAAATTATGGCAATTTGCGGTTCTGGCCTGGGCAGTAGTTTTATGGTTGAGATGAATATTAAAAAGGTGCTGAAAAAGCTCGATATCGAGGCTGAGGTTGAGCACTCCGATCTGTCGTCGGCAACGCCGGGCGCGGCAGATTTATTCGTGATGGCAAAAGATATTGCCGCCAGCGCCAGCGTCCCGGAAAGCCAGCTGGTGGTGATTACCAACATCATCGATATTAACGAACTCGAAGCGCAGCTGCGCGCGTGGTTCGCCAGACAATAACTATTTATAGCGAGGTGGATATGTTTATCCTTGAAACGCTGAATTTTGTTGTTGATATACTCAAAGTACCCTCGGTACTGGTCGGTTTAATTGCCTTAATTGGTCTGGTAGCGCAAAAGAAATCTTTCTCCGATGTCGTCAAGGGAACCATTAAAACTATTCTGGGTTTTATTGTTCTCGGCGGCGGCGCGACGGTATTAGTCGGTTCGCTGAATCCGCTGGGGGGCATGTTTGAACACGCATTTAATATTCAGGGCATTATTCCTAATAACGAGGCGATTGTTTCTATTGCGCTGGAAAAATACGGTGCTTCAACCGCGCTTATAATGGCGTTCGGGATGGTAGCGAATATTGTAGTCGCCCGGTTTACGCGTCTGAAGTATATCTTCCTGACCGGCCACCACACCTTCTATATGGCCTGTATGATCGGCGTGATTCTTACCGTGGCGGGTTTTGAAGGTATCGGGCTGGTCTTTACCGGTTCCCTGATCCTCGGCCTGGTGATGGCGTTCTTCCCGGCGCTGGCCCAGCGCTATATGAAGCGTATTACCGGCACGGATGACATCGCTTTCGGCCACTTCGGCACCCTGGGCTATGTCCTTTCGGGATGGATCGGTAGCGTCTGCGGTAAAGGCTCGCGTTCAACCGAAGAGATGAACCTACCGAAAAACCTGAGCTTCCTGCGCGACAGCTCCATCTCCATTTCGCTGACCATGATGATTATCTATTTGATTATGGCCGTGAGCGCGGGGCGTGAATATGTTGAAAACACCTTCAGCGGCGGCCAGAACTACCTGGTATACGCCATCATCATGGCGATTACCTTCGCCGCCGGGGTGTTCATCATCCTGCAAGGGGTACGTCTGATCCTGGCGGAAATCGTCCCGGCCTTTACCGGATTTTCGGAGAAGCTGGTGCCTAATGCCCGTCCGGCGCTGGACTGCCCGGTGGTCTATCCCTATGCGCCCAATGCGGTACTGATTGGCTTCCTGTTCAGCTTCCTCGGCGGCCTGGTCGGGCTGTTCCTCTGCGGGCAGTTCAAGTGGGTGCTGATTCTGCCCGGCGTGGTGCCGCATTTCTTTACCGGCGCGACCGCCGGCGTATTTGGCAACGCCACCGGTGGGCGGCGCGGGGCGATGATCGGGGCGTTTGCCAACGGCCTGCTGATCACCTTCCTGCCGGTACTGCTGCTGCCGGTGCTGGGCGCGATTGGCTTTGCCAACACCACTTTCTCGGATGCGGATTTCGGCGCCGTCGGTATCGTGCTGGGTAACCTGGCCCGCTATTTGTCGCCGTTTGCCATTACCGGACTTGTGGTGGCGTTGTTCGTACTGCTGGTGGTGTACAACGTTTTTGCGAAAAAGAGATCTGCGGGCGGCGGCGCGCAGGAGAACAGCGGAGCTAAATCATGAATGTGAAAGAAGTGACCCAACTGGCGCGGGATATTCGCGTCGCCACCCTTAAATCGCTGACGGATCTCGGTTTCGGCCACTACGGCGGCAGTATGTCGGTTGTGGAGACGCTGGCGGTACTGTACGGCGCGGTGATGAAAATCGACCCCGCCGATCCGGACTGGCCCGAGCGCGACTACTTTGTGCTGTCGAAAGGTCATGCCGGCCCGGCGCTATACAGCACGTTAGCGATTAAGGGATATTTTCCGCTAGAGGAGCTGAGTACGCTAAACCAGAACGGTACGCGGCTGCCAAGCCACCCGGACCGGCTGAAAACGCGCGGGGTGGACGCCACTACCGGCTCGCTGGGACAGGGGATTTCCATCGCCGGCGGAATGGCGCTGTCGCATAAGCTGGCGGGGCGGGCGAATCGGGTGTTCTGCATCGTTGGCGACGGCGAGCTGAATGAAGGCCAGTGCTGGGAAGCGTTCCAGTTTATTGCCCATCATCGCCTGAATAATCTGACCGTGTTTGTTGACTGGAACAAGCTACAGCTTGACGGCAGGCTGGACGAGATCATTCGCGCCTTCAATCTGGAAGATAAATTCCGCGCCTTTGGTTTTGACGTCGTTACCGTCAAAGGCGATGACATCCCCGGACTGCTGGCGGCGGTGCAGCCCGTTCCTCCCGTCGATGCGCGCCCGCGGGTAGTCATTCTCGATAGCGTGAAAGGCCAGGGCGTGCCGTATCTCGAGAATCTCAGTAACAACCATCACTTGCGCCTGACGGACGAGATGAAAGAGACGCTAAACGAGACGATTCGCCAGCTGGAGGCCGAACATGATTAAAGTTGCACCTGCAGGACAAAAAGATGCCGTAGAGATGCGTAAAGTCTATACCGGGTTTGTCGCGCAGCAGATTGAAGCCCATAGCCCGATTATCGCCCTGGAAGCGGATCTGATGAGCTCTATGGCGATGGACGGCGTTGCGCGGCAGCATCCACAGCACGTCATCAATTGCGGCATTATGGAAGCGAACGTGATCGGCACCGCAGCCGGGCTATCGTTGACCGGGCGCAAGCCGTTTGTCCATACCTTTACCGCTTTCGCCAGCCGCCGCTGCTTCGACCAGCTGTTTATGGCGCTGGACTATCAGCGGAATAACGTCAAAGTGATTGCCTCTGACGCGGGGGTGACCGCCTGTCATAACGGCGGAACCCATATGTCATTTGAAGATATGGGGATTGTGCGCGGCCTCGCGCATTCGGTGGTGCTGGAAGTGACCGATGCGGTGATGTTCGAGGATATCCTGCGGCAGCTTATCGATCTCGACGGTTTTTACTGGGTACGCACGATCCGCAAACAGGCGCCGAGCGTCTACGCGCCGGGTTCGACGTTCACGATTGGCAAAGGTAATGTGCTGCGCGAAGGTGACGACATCACCCTGATAGCCAACGGGATCATGGTGGCGGAAGCCCTTGAGGCAGCGCGTCAGCTTGAGCAGGAAGGGGTCAGCGCGGCGGTGATTGATATGTTTACCCTGAAGCCCATCGACCGCATGCTGGTGAAAAATTACGCCGAAAAAACCGGGCGTATCGTGACCTGTGAAAATCACAGTATTCATAACGGGCTGGGATCGGCGGTGGCGGAAGTGCTGGTGGAGACCTGCCCGGTTCCGATGCGTCGTGTGGGGGTGAAGGAGCGCTATGGCCAGGTGGGAACGCAGGACTTTCTGCAGAAGGAGTATGGCCTGACGGCGCATGATATTGTCTCGGCGGCGCGAGAGCTGCTGTAAATAAAAAGGCGACCGTGAGGTCGCCTTTTTTCATCCAGCGGGCAGATTATGCTTGCTGCTGGGACGACTGAATCGCGGTCAGGGCGATGGTATAGACGATATCGTCAACCAGCGCGCCACGGGACAGGTCGTTCACCGGCTTACGCATCCCCTGCAGCATCGGCCCAATAGAGATCAGGTCGGCAGAACGCTGTACGGCTTTGTAAGTGGTGTTACCGGTGTTCAGGTCCGGGAAGATGAACACGGTAGCGCGGCCGGCAACCGGAGAGTTCGGCGCTTTGGATTTCGCTACGTCAGCCATGACCGCAGCATCGTACTGCAGCGGGCCGTCGATCATCAGGTCAGGACGTTTTTCCTGCGCCAGACGCGTCGCTTCGCGTACTTTCTCTACATCGCTGCCGGCGCCAGAGGTACCGGTGGAGTAGGAGAGCATGGCTACGCGTGGTTCGATGCCGAAGGCAATCGCGGAGTCTGCGGACTGGATAGCGATTTCAGCCAGCTGTTCAGCGGTCGGATCCGGGTTGATCGCGCAGTCGCCGTAAACGTACACCTGTTCCGGCAGCAGCATGAAGAATACGGAAGAGACCAGAGAGCTACCCGGCGCAGTTTTGATCAGCTGCAGCGGCGGACGGATGGTGTTGGCGGTGGTGTGAACCGCGCCGGATACCAGGCCGTCGACTTCGTCTTGTTCCAGCATCAGGGTGCCGAGAACCACGTTGTCTTCCAGCTGCTCGCGGGCAACCGCTTCGGTCATGCCTTTGCTCTTACGCAGCTCGACCAGGCGAGCAACGTAGCTTTCGCGAACCACTTCCGGGTCAACGATTTCAATACCGGCGCCCAGCTCTACGCCCTGAGAAGCGGCAACGCGGGTGATTTCATCCGGGTTACCCAGCAGTACGCAGGTCGCGATACCGCGCTCGGCGCAGATAGCCGCGGCTTTAACGGTACGCGGTTCGTTGCCTTCCGGCAGCACAACACGCTTGCCTGCTTTACGCGCCAGCTCGGTGAGCTGATAGCGGAAGGCTGGCGGAGAGAGACGACGGCTGCGCTCGGAAGTCGCGGTCAGGGATTCAATCCAGTCGGCGTTGATATAGTTAGCCACGTATTCCTGAACTTTCTCGATGCGCTCGTGATCGTCAACCGGCACTTCCAGGTTGAAGCTCTGCAGGCTCAGAGAGGTCTGCCAGGTGTTGGTGTTAACCATGAATACCGGCAGGCCGGTAGCAAACGCGCGTTCGCACAGCTTGCTGACGCGCGGGTCCATTTCATAGGCCCCGGTCAGCAGAATGGCGCCGATTTCCACGCCGTTCATCGCGGCCAGGCAGGCGGCGACCAGTACGTCAGGACGGTCCGCGGAAGTGACCAGCAGAGAACCTGCGCGGAAGTGTTCCAGCATGTGCGGAATGCTACGCGCACAGAAGGTGACGGACTTCACGCGGCGGGTATTGATGTCGCCTTCGTTGATGATGGTGGCGTTCAGGTGATGCGCCATATCAATCGCGCGGGTGGCGATCAGATCGAAGCTCCACGGCACCGCGCCCAGAACCGGTAATGGGCTACCGTTCTGCAGCTGAGCCGGATCGATCTTCACGACTTTTGCTTTGGAAGAGTCGTCGAAGATTTCCGACAGGTCCGGGCGAGTACGGCCCTGTTCGTCAACCGGCGCATTCAGCTTGTTGACGATGACGCCGGTGATGCTGGTGTTTTTCGCGCCGCCGAAGCTGCTGCGGGTGAGCTCAATGCGCTCTTTCAGCTGTTCCGGGGTATCGGTACCCTGGGACATCACAAAGACGATTTCAGCGTTCAGCGTTTTCGCGATTTCATAGTTCAGAGACTGGGCAAACTGATGTTTGCGGGTCGGGACCAGACCTTCAACCAGCACCACTTCAGCATCCTGCGTGTTGGCGTGGTAGTTGGCGATGATCTCTTCCATCAGCACGTCTTTCTGGTTGCTGGAGAGCAGCGACTCAACGTGGCTCATTTTCAACGGCTCTGCGGCCGGAAGGTCGGAGTTCGCGCGAATGATGGTGGTGGTCTGGTCTGGCGCATCGCCACCGGCACGCGGTTGAGCGATAGGTTTAAAGACGCTCAGGCGAACGCCTTTACGTTCCATAGCACGGATGACACCGAGGCTGACGCTGGTCAGGCCTACGCTGGTTCCGGTAGGGATCAGCATGATTGTACGGGACACGATATATCCTCTTTCGTTACCGCCAGTATCAGGCGGGATACAAAACAGCACCGCCAGCTAGGCTGGCGGTGTGGAATCAGGCGGTCAGACGGTTGGCGTCCTGCGCGATGACCAGCTCTTCGTTGGTCGGAATGACGATAGCCGGGCGAGTGCCTTCTTTGTTGATGAAGCCAGACTTGCCGAAACGGGCAGCCAGGTTACGCTCGTGATCAACTTCAAAGCCCAGTACGCCCAGTTTGCCCAGAGACAGTTCGCGAACCATCGCGGCGTTTTCACCGATACCACCGGTGAACACAACGGCGTCCAGACGACCGTCCATCAGCGCGGTGTAGGAGCCGATGTATTTTGCCAGGCGGTGGCAGTAAACGTCCATTGCACGTTTAGCGTCAGCTTTTTCCTGGTAGTTGTCTTCAACATAGCGACAGTCGCTGGTCACTTCGGTCAAACCGAGCAGGCCGGACTCTTTAGTCAGCATTTTGTTGATGGCGTCTACGCTCATGCCCAGGGCATCGTGCAGATGGAAAATGATTGCCGGGTCGATATCGCCAGAACGCGTACCCATCACCAGGCCTTCCAGCGGAGTCAGACCCATGGAAGTGTCAACGCATTTACCGTTGCGGATAGCGGAAACGGAACCACCGTTGCCCAGATGGCAGGTGATGATGTTCAGCTCTTCAACCGGTTTGTTCAGAACTTTCGCGGCTTCCTGAGTCACATAGAAGTGGCTGGTGCCGTGCGCGCCGTAGCGACGTACGCCGTGTTCTTTGTACAGGCTGTACGGCAGGGCATAGAGGTAAGATTCTTCCGGCATAGTCTGATGGAACGCGGTGTCGAACACGGCAACGTTCTTGTCTTTCAGATTAGGGAAGGATTTCAGGGCTTCTGCGATACCGATCAGGTGCGCCGGGTTGTGCAGCGGGGCGAAAGACGCGGAGTCTTTAATTCCCTGAATAACGGAGTCATCGATAACGACGGAGCTGGTGTATTTTTCACCACCGTGAACGATGCGGTGGCCGATTGCGGTCAGCTGAGCAGACAGTTCTGGTTTTTGTGCCAGAATAGTGTTAACGATAAAGTTCAGCGCTTCACTGTGAGCAGCGCCAGCGCCTAATTCGGCTTCTTGCTTGCTGCCATCCATTTTCCATTTGATACGGGCTTCAGGAAGATGGAAACATTCTGCTAAACCAGACAGGTATTCGTCACCGTTGACGGCATCAAGGATAGCGAATTTCAGAGAGGAGCTACCGCAGTTCAGAACCAGTACTAACTTACTCGACATGGAAGTACCTTTTATGATACGTGGCTAAAAAAACGTCAGTGTGTCACAAAGCGTAGCGCAGGATGACATTGACATTTATGATTAACATCATGCCTTGTACTGTTTTCGGGCACGATGAGAGAAGTACATTTGATTTTATGTCATTTTGCATAATTTTCAGCCAGTGGCAGAATATGCGATAATTTGACTAACCTGGTAAAAGGGTCTAACCGCCCCTCAGGTGCGCACAGAATACCTGATTGAGTGCGCCATTGCCAAAATCTTTTGAACGTTGTCATACACAGTTGGTGTTTTGCACAAATTTTTTAAGTTTTATATGTAAAGTTGAGGTAAGCCATGTCCGGTCCCGAGAATCGCTCTGTGAGTTTTTTTGGCTTGTTTCGCCACGGGCAGCATTATGCAAAGACCTGGCCTCTGGATAAGCGCCTTGCTCCGGTGTTTATTGAAAACCGCATTATTCGCGCCACGCGTTACGCGATTCGTATCATGCCGCCGGTGGCGATTTTCACGCTGTGTTGGCAAATCGCCCTCGGTGGCCAGCTGGGCCCGGCCGTCGCCACCGCGCTGTTTGCGCTGAGCCTGCCGATGCAGGGTTTATGGTGGTTGGGCAAGCGTTCAGTGACGCCGCTGCCGCCGTCGATACTGAGCTGGTTTTATGAAGTGCGCGGTAAACTGCAGGAGGCCGGGCAGGCGTTAACGCCGGTAGACGGAAAGCCTGATTATCAGGCTTTAGCTGACACGCTTAAGCGCGCCTTCAAACAACTGGATAAAACTTTCCTTGATGATTTGTAATTGCATCGGGAAAACGCATATAAAAGAAGGCGCATAATTCATGCGCCTTCTTTTTTCACGCCGTAAAAGTGCAACAGGAGTCAAAAATGGAAATGACCAATGCGCAGCGTCTGATTCTGTCGAATCAATACAAAATGATGACGATGCTCGATCCGGACAACGCTGAACGCTACCGCCGCCTGCAGACCATCATTGAGCGTGGATACGGGCTGCAGATGCGCGAGCTGGACCGCGAGTTTGGCCAGCTTACCGAAGAAACGTGTCGCACCATCATTGATATCATGGAGATGTATCACGCGCTGCATGTCTCCTGGACGAACCTGAAGGACGCCAGCGGGATTGACGAGCGTCGGGTCACCTTCCTCGGATTTGACGTGGCGACCGAGGCCCGCTACCTCGGCTATGTCCGCTTTATGGTTAACGTTGAAGGGCGCTACAGCCACTTTGACGCCGGGACTCACGGCTTTAACTCCCAGACCCCAATGTGGGAAAAATACCAGCGCATGCTGAGCACCTGGCACTCCTGCCCGCGCCAGTATCATTTAAGCAGTAACGAAATTAATCAAATTATCAACGCCTGATGGAGGTTCCCGTGCAGTGTAAAGGTTTCCTGTTTGATCTTGACGGGACATTGGTCGATTCGTTGCCGGTTGTGGAGCGTTCGTGGTGCAAATGGGCGGATCGATTCAGTATCCCTCATGATGAAGTGTTGAACTTTATTCATGGCAAACAGGCGATAACCTCATTACGTCATTTTCTTCCCGGCCGCAGCGAAGAAGAGATTCAGTCCGAGTTCGTCTGGCTGGAAAAGGTCGAAGCAGCGGATACGGATGGCGTAACGGCGCTGCCGGGAGCGGTGGCGCTGCTCAGGACGCTTGATGACGCGGGGATCCCTTGGGCGATCGTGACGTCAGGTTCGATTCCCGTCGCCCACGCCCGTCACCGCGCCGCGGGGCTGCCTGAGGCGAAGGTTTTCGTCACCGCCGAGCGCGTAAAGCACGGGAAACCCGCTCCGGATGCCTATCTGCTTGGGGCCGAGCTGTTAGGGCTGGCGCCGGGAGATTGCGCCGTGGTGGAGGATGCCCCTGCCGGGTTGCTCTCTGGGCTGAATGCCGGTTGTCGGACCATCGCGGTCAATGTGCCCGCCGATGCGCCGCGTCTTGATGAAGCTGATTTGGTGTTAACAACGCTTGAAAATCTGCTGGTTGAGCGCCTGCCTGACGGCAATGTGAATGTTAGCCTTAAAGATTAATCTCATGATTTAGCCCCGCGCCGGCGGGGCTTTTTTATGCCAAACTTCCAACTCCATCTTCTGACAAGGATAAGTTGTGAACGGTGAACTGATTTGGGTGTTATCTCTTCTTGCCGTAGCCGTCGTACTCTTTGCCACCGGAAAAGTGCGCATGGATGCTATCGCATTGCTGGTGATTGTCGCTTTTGTCCTTAGCGGCACCTTAACGCTCAGCGAGGCCTTCTCGGGATTTAGCGATCCCAACGTTATCCTTATCGCCGCGCTTTTCATTATTGGCGATGGGCTGGTGCGCACCGGGGTCGCCACCAAAATGGGCTCCTGGCTGGTGAAGGTTGCCGGTAACAGCGAAACCAAAATGCTGGTCTATTTAATGCTAACCGTTGCCGGACTAGGCGCTTTTATGAGCTCGACCGGCGTGGTGGCCATTTTTATTCCCGTGGTGCTCAGCGTATCAATGCGCATGAACACGTCACCTTCGCGGTTGATGATGCCGCTCAGTTTTGCCGGACTTATTAGCGGAATGATGACTCTGGTGGCCACACCGCCCAATCTGGTCGTCAACAGCGAGCTATTACGCGAAGGGCTGCAAGGATTCAGCTTTTTTAGCGTCACGCCGATAGGCCTGGTGGTGCTGGTCCTGGGCGTTTTCTATATGCTGGTGATGCGCTTTATGCTTAAGGGAGACGAAGGCGAACAGGTCCGCGATGGCCGTAAGCGAAGCACCTTCCGCGATCTTATCAAAGATTATCACCTCACAGGGCGCGCGCGCCGCCTGGCCATTCGCCCTGGCTCGCCGATGATTGGCCAGCGCCTGGACGACCTGAAACTGCGCGAGCGCTATGGGGCGAACGTCATCGGCGTTGAGCGCTGGCGGCGCTTCCGGCGGGTTATCGTTAACGTTAACGGCGTATCGGAGTTCCGCGCCCGCGACGTTTTGCTGATCGATATGTCGGCCTCCGATGTGGATTTACGTCAGTTCTGCGGCGAGCAAATGCTGGAGCCCATGGTGCTGCGCGGCGAATACTTTTCCGATCAGGCGCTGGACGTAGGGATGGCGGAAGTCTCCCTGATCCCGGATTCCGAACTGATTGGCAAGACGGTGCGCGAAATCGCCTTTCGTACCCGTTTCGATTTGAACATCGTGGGTCTGAAACGCGATGGCAAAGCTCTTGACGGCGCGGTCACCGATGAAGCTTTGCAGCTTGGCGATATCATGCTGGTGGTGGGGAACTGGCGGCAGATAGCGCTGCTGGCCAAGCGGGGTCGTGACTTTGTGGTGCTGAATATGCCCATTGAGGTTAATGACGCCTCGCCGGCGCACAGCCAGGCGCCACACGCAATTTTCTGTCTGGTGTTGATGGTCGCGCTGATGCTGACTGACGAAATTCCGAACCCCATAGCGGCGATCGTTGCCTGCCTGCTGATGGGGAAATTCCGCTGTATTAACGCCGAAAGCGCCTATAAAGCCATTCACTGGCCGAGCATTATTTTGATCGTCGGGATGATGCCTTTTGCTCTGGCGCTGCAGAAAACCGGCGGCGTGGATCTGGTGGTGCAGGGATTAATGGACGTGGCGGGAAGTAAAGGACCGTACCTGATGCTTGGCTGCCTGTTTGTGATGTGCGCGGCTATCGGCCTGTTTATATCCAATACGGCCACCGCGGTACTGATGGCGCCCATTGCGCTGGCCGCGGCAAAGTCGATGGGCGTTTCGCCTTATCCTTTTGCGATGGTGGTCGCCATGGCGGCCTCGGCGGCGTTTATGACGCCGGTATCGTCGCCGGTGAACACCCTGGTACTGGGGCCGGGTAAATACTCATTCAGCGATTTTGTCAAAATCGGCGTGCCGTTTACTATCCTGGTGATGGTGGTGTGCGTTCTGCTGATCCCGGTGCTGTTTCCGTTCTGATTCAGCAGCGTTCTTTCCCCGGTCAGGCTGCGGCTGGCCGGGGAGCGGTTATTTTATAAAGGCGAATCCTGGCTGATTTCATCAAGCGAAAGGTGGAAACTCGGCACGAAAACCTGCATAAAGTAGTCCATCTCTGCGCTGCGGCGCGATTCCAGCGTTTTCTCAAGGCGGCCTTTGGCCAGCAGAAATTCATTATTCCCCGCCGATAGCTCTTCCAGACACTTCAGGTAGGCGCAAAGCGCATCTGCCTGCTTGACAAGGAATTTTTCCTCGTCGCTGTAGTGCTGTTCGTCGATGAGCGGCTCAAAAATATCGCGCAGTTCATCAGGAACCATATCGACCAGTTTCTGCTGGGCGATTTTCTCGATGGCCTTGTATTCTTGCGCGATCTGGGAGTTGAAATATTTTACCGGCGTCGGCAGGTCGCCGGTCAGAACTTCCGAGGCATCGTGATACATCGCCAGCAGGGTAATGCGCTCGGCGTTAACCTGACCGCCAAATTTACGATTTTTGATCGCCGCCAGCGCATGGGCCACCATCGCGACCTGTAAGCTGTGTTCGGAGACGTTTTCGGTGCGCACATTACGCATCAGCGGCCAGCGGTTGATCAGTTTCAGGCGGGAGAGGTGGGCAAAGAAATGACTCTGACTCATAGGAACCCTTAATCAGTTACGACGTCGGGTGACATTGTGCGCAGGGATTGCCGCCGGATGCAAATCCCGGCGGCTGGACAGGTGAAGTCAGAGCTGGTGGTAGCCGGAAAGGAAACGCCCGAAACGGGTAATCGCCATTTCAAGATCGTCTTCGCGCGGAAGGGTCACGATACGCACGTGATCCGGCCACGGCCAGTTAAAGGCGGTACCCTGAACCAGCAGGACTTTTTCCTGCAGCAGAAAATCGAGCACCATCTTCTGGTCATCGTGAATATTAAAGCGCTTAGCGTCGATTTTCGGGAACATATATAGCGCGCCTTTCGGCTTGGTGCACGATACGCCCGGAATGTCGTTAATCAGCTCCCAGGCGCGATTGCGCTGCTCATATAAGCGCCCGCCAGGAACAATAAATTCGCTGATGCTCTGATAGCCACCGAGAGCGGTTTGGATCGCATGCTGGGCCGGGACGTTGGCGCACAGGCGCATAGAGGCCAGCATCTCCAGACCTTCGATATAGCCTTTTGCGTGTTTCTTCGGCCCGTTAAGCACCATCCAGCCCTGGCGGAAGCCGGCAACGCGGTAGGTTTTTGACAGACCGTTGAAGGTGATCGTGAGGAGATCCGGGGCCAGCGGCGCAATAGAGTGGTGCTGCGCCTCATCGTAGAGGATTTTGTCGTAGATCTCATCGGCGAAAATAATCAGATTATGCTGGCGGGCGATCTCGACGATCTCCATCAGCAGCTCTTTTGAGTACACCGCGCCGGTTGGGTTATTCGGGTTGATAATCACGATGCCGCGGGTACGCGGGGTGATTTTCGCGCGGATATCGTCGAGGTCCGGGAACCAGTCGGACGACTCATCGCAGAGATAATGCACCGCTTTACCGCTGGAAAGCGCGACCGCGGCGGTCCAGAGCGGATAATCCGGCGCCGGAACCAGCATTTCATCGCCGCTATTCAGCAGCGCCTGCATGGCCTGAACGATAAGTTCGGAAACGCCGTTGCCGATATAAATATCTTCGACCGTCACATCACGCATGCCGCGAGCCTGGTAATGCTGCATGATGGCCTTACGTGCGGAATAGAGGCCCTTTGAATCGCTATAGCCCTGGGAAGTCGGGAGGTTGCGGATGACGTCAACGAGGATTTCGTCAGGCGCGTCAAAGCCAAACGGCGCTGGGTTGCCGATGTTCAGCTTCAGGACTTTGTTGCCTTCTTCTTCAAGGCGTTTCGCCTCTTTCAGAACCGGGCCGCGGATGTCGTAACAGACGTTATCTAACTTGCTGGATTTTTCGATGGGGGACATGAACCTTGACCTTTTAGCTGTTATCGCCACTCCCTGCCGTGGAAGTCAGCACGGAATAATGTACTCCGCATCCCCGCTGTTTTGAAGGGTTAACAGGAGAAGATTTTGCTATTCATGTTTTTTTGGTTTAATTGATTTCTCTGGTGGGTGGGTGTTTTGTTTATACAATAAACCTTTAATACTTTCATTGGTGGTCATATATTGCGTTATCTACTGATTCTGTAAACGTTTATCTGGCTTGTTGATTTAACGGAAATAAGTGCTTATTTTTTGCGCAAAAACCGCGTCGCTTTCATATGTACGTTTAATTCACAATACACAGAATGTTTTAACAACTTTGCCAGATATTTTTAATGAAAAGCATTTAATTGATAAATGAGTTTTATTTTATGCAAGGCATATTCTTAGATTTTTAATTTAATTAAAGCGCGGGTCAGCATTTAAAATTGCCTGAGATAATACTGATTAACTCTTATAAATATTGTGGTTTTCGGTTAGAATAACGTCGTTAATACCGATATAAGGCTATGCCAGGTAGCCTGTTTCTTTATTAATACATTGTTATTGCAGGTTTTTGTTATCTTCCTGAGCGCGATGGCAAAGTTTGTCGCTGGTGCGGATGCAGGCAATGGTCATTGACGGCTATTTTTTGCGTCTCATCACAAAAAACAAAGCGCCGTAATTAAAAGCGCTCAGGCATACGAGCAAAATATTACTCTGAAATTCCGCGCATTTGCTGCGGATGAGTGCTTTCTAATGCAATAACGTTCGTCCAGTTGTTCATCCGTCTGTCCGTGGCGGGTCACGCGAAGCTTAAGGAATAGCCGGAAACCTGGAGCACAGCATCAACAAGGCAGGTCAGCATTAGCCGCCTGAATGTGAAGCAAATATGATAAATGAAAATCGTTCGATACTAAATTTAGACCTCGACCTCTTGAGAACCTTTGTTGCCGTCGCCGATCTCAATACATTTGCCGCTGCCGCCGTTGCGGTATGCCGGACTCAGTCAGCGGTAAGCCAGCAGATGCAGCGGCTGGAGCAGCTGGTCGGCAAAGAACTTTTTGCTCGCCATGGACGCAATAAACTTCTGACCGAGCAGGGCATTCAGCTGTTGGGCTATGCGCGGAAAATTCTGCGTTTTAATGATGAAGCCTGCATGTCGCTCATGTTCGGCAGCCTGCAGGGAACGCTGACCGTTGGTGCGTCAGATGAGACAGCGGATACTATTTTACCGTGTTTATTAAATCGGATTGGCAGTTTTTATCCGCGGCTGACGCTTGAAATCAAAGTTCTCAATCATATTGATATCGTCGATCGGCTGAAGAAGGGAGCTATCGATCTTGCGCTGACCACCCGACCCACGAAGGGTTTTGACATGCTGACGCTACGCGCTTCGCCAACGTTGTGGTACTGCGCAGCGGACTACGTCCTCCCTCAGGGCGAGTCTGTCCCGCTTGTTCTGCTGGATGCCCCGGATCCGTTTCGGGAAGAGATCGTTGCGGTACTCAACGCCGCTCGCGTCCCCTGGCATCTTTCCCACGCGGCAACCTCAATGGCCGGGGTGAAGGCGGCGGTGAAGGCCGGGCTCGGGGTGACCGCGCAGCCGGTAGAGATGATGAGCCCTGAATTCCGCGTTCCGGGGCGGTGTGACGGCTTACCCGTGCTGCCGGATACCCACTATATGCTGAACTGCGATTCTCAGCAGGCAAGCGAACTGACGCAGGCTATTTTTCAGTCGCTGAGCGCGGAGTACCAGCCGTGGTCCACGCAACGTGTTTATACCCCCGAAGGGGGAGATAATTCCCTTATTTCCTGAGTGGGAAAAGCTAACAAACATCACAAAAACTGGTAACAAAATGTAAGTGTAAAAACGAACCCCCGACGTGTGAAATCGCCGCTGCGGTTCGTTTTTTTCAAATTTTATTGATTAAAAGAATGTTTTGTTGATTTGTTTTGATGTAAATCAGTGAGTTAGATCTGCTCTTCCTCTCATTTCTCGACTTTTCTCTGCACTTTCAATACTTCCTGCTAATGTTAAAAAACCGGATAGTTTGTTGCCGTTTTCTTGGTTGAATTAACAAAAGCGTGTCACAGATCAAGAAAATACCCCTCTTTAGGGGGAGGAATCGTGGCTAAATCCTGTCAAAATAGGCGGGTAATTTTGATTTACGGCGGAAACGGACACGATTCAACAGCACTAAATCCGAAGAGTATGCAAGGTTATTCCGCATAAAAGGGCATTTAATGTTAATGAAAAAAATCCAATGTAAATTAATGTTGTGAAAACTTTTGTTAAAGTTGACAAAAGGTTAATGAAAGGAGTAAAAAGCCACCGCAACTGGCCTTCCACATCACCCAGGGACGCTTTTTTGCACGGCTATTTTTTTATTCCTCCCCGTGAAACGCTGTGGCGTTCATCTGCCAGTAAGAGCAGAGGGTTTTAGCGCTACACTTTTTTGGTTAAGCAATGCGTATGTCAACATCCACTGAAGTCATCGCTCATCATTGGGCATTCGCTATATTTCTCATCATCGCTATCGGCCTGTGCTGCCTGATGCTTATCGGCGGTTGGTACCTTGGCGGACGCGCGCGCGCGCGTAGCAAGAACACGCCGTTTGAATCCGGGATCGACTCCGTCGGTTCGGCTCGCTTACGTCTTTCTGCGAAGTTTTATCTGGTTGCCATGTTCTTCGTTATCTTCGACGTGGAAGCCCTGTATCTCTACGCATGGTCGACTTCTATCCGTGAAAGCGGCTGGGTCGGCTTTGTGGAAGCCGCAATTTTCATTTTAGTGCTACTGGCTGGTCTGGTTTACCTCGTTCGTATTGGCGCTCTGGACTGGACGCCTGCGCGCTCCCGTCGCACGCTGGTTAACCCGGAAACAGACAGTCCCACTAACCGTCATACGCAGTAAAAGCGAGGCAATAAGATGGATTATACGCTCACCCGCATCGATCCTAACGGTGAGAACGACCGTTACCCCCTGCAAAAACAGGAGATCGTAACCGACCCCCTGGAGCAAGAAGTCAACAAAAGCGTGTATATGGGGAAACTCGAACACGCTTTGCATGACATGGTGAACTGGGGCCGTAAGAACTCAATCTGGCCTTACAACTTTGGCCTTTCTTGCTGCTACGTGGAAATGGTGACGTCATTCACTGCGGTGCATGACGTTGCGCGTTTTGGTGCAGAAGTATTGCGTGCCTCCCCGCGTCAGGCTGACCTGATGGTGGTCGCGGGCACCTGCTTTACCAAAATGGCGCCGGTCATTCAGCGTCTTTATGACCAGATGCTGGAGCCGAAGTGGGTTATCTCGATGGGCGCATGCGCCAACTCCGGCGGTATGTACGATATTTACTCTGTCGTGCAGGGCGTGGATAAGTTTATTCCGGTTGATGTTTACATCCCGGGCTGTCCGCCGCGTCCGGAAGCGTATATGCAGGCGCTGATGCTGCTGCAGGAATCCATTGGTAAAGAACGTCGTCCGCTCTCTTGGGTGGTAGGCGATCAGGGCGTTTATCGCGCCAATATGCAGTCGGAACGCGAGCGTAAACGCGGCGAACGTATTGCAGTGACCAATCTGCGGACTCCGGACGAGATTTAACTTGCGCCTGCGGGCGGGATGAAAACTTCGCAAATCAATCTACTACAGCGCGAAGTCTCGCCGGCAGTCACCACGGACCTTTTGCAATGGTGAACAATATGACCGATTTAACCGCGCATGACGCCGCACCAGCCTGGCAAACCCGCGATCACCTTGATGACCCGGTGATCGGCGAACTGCGCAACCGTTTTGGGCCGGATGCCTTTACCGTTCAGCCAACCCGCACCGGCGTTCCGGTGGTTTGGGTGAAGCGTGAACAGCTGCTTGAGGTGGGTGATTTCCTGAAGAAGTTGCCGAAGCCTTACGTGATGCTGTTTGACCTGCACGGCATGGACGAACGTCTGCGCACGCACCGCGACGGTTTACCCGCCGCGGATTTTTCCGTTTTCTATCACCTGATTTCAATCGACCGCAATCGCGACATCATGCTCAAGGTCGCATTGTCTGAAAACGATCTGCATCTGCCGACCTTCACCAAACTGTTCCCGAACGCCAACTGGTATGAGCGTGAAACCTGGGAGATGTTTGGCGTGACCTTCGATGGTCACCCGAATCTGCGCCGCATCATGATGCCGCCGACCTGGGAAGGCCACCCGCTGCGTAAAGACTACCCGGCGCGCGCAACCGAATTTGACCCGTTTGAGCTGACCAAAGCCAAACAGGATCTGGAAATGGAAGCGCTGACCTTCAAACCGGAAGAGTGGGGCATGAAGCGCGGGACCGAAAACGAGGACTTTATGTTCCTTAACCTCGGCCCTAACCACCCCTCCGCGCACGGTGCGTTCCGTATTATTTTGCAGCTTGATGGCGAAGAGATCATCGACTGCGTTCCTGATATCGGCTACCACCACCGCGGCGCTGAGAAGATGGGCGAGCGCCAGTCCTGGCACAGCTACATTCCGTATACCGACCGTATTGAGTACCTCGGCGGCTGCGTTAATGAGATGCCGTACGTGCTGGCGGTGGAGAAACTGGCGGGAATAACCGTGCCGGATCGCGTCAACGTCATCCGCGTAATGCTCTCCGAGCTGTTCCGTATCAACAGCCATCTGCTGTACATCTCCACCTTTATCCAGGACGTCGGGGCGATGACGCCGGTGTTCTTTGCCTTTACCGACCGCCAAAAGATCTACGATCTGGTGGAAGCAATTACCGGCTTCCGTATGCACCCGGCCTGGTTCCGTATCGGCGGCGTCGCGCACGACCTGCCCCGCGGTTGGGATCGCCTGCTGCGTGAATTCCTCGAGTGGATGCCGAAGCGTCTGGATTCCTATGAAAAGGCCGCGCTGCGCAACACCATCCTGATCGGTCGTTCGAAAGGGGTTGCCGCCTACAACGCCAAAGAAGCGCTGGAGTGGGGCACCACCGGCGCGGGCCTGCGCGCGACCGGCATCGGCTTCGACGTACGTAAATGGCGTCCTTATTCTGGCTATGAAAACTTCGACTTTGAAATCCCGACCGGCGGTGGCGTCTCCGACTGCTACACCCGCGTGATGCTGAAAGTGGAAGAGCTGCGCCAGAGCCTGCGCATTCTTCAGCAGTGCCTCGATAACATGCCGGAAGGCCCGTTCAAGGCGGATCACCCGCTGACGACGCCGCCGCCGAAAGAGCGCACGCTGCAGCATATCGAAACCCTGATTACGCACTTCCTGCAGGTTTCCTGGGGGCCGGTCATGCCGGCGCAAGAATCCTTCCAGATGATTGAAGCGACCAAGGGTATTAACAGTTACTACCTGACCAGCGACGGCAGCACTATGAGCTACCGTACCCGCGTGCGCACGCCAAGCTTCGCGCACCTGCAGCAGATCCCGGCCGCTATTCGCGGCAGTCTGGTCTCCGACCTGATTGTCTATCTGGGTAGTATCGATTTTGTTATGTCAGACGTGGACCGCTAATTATGCACGAGAATCAACAACCACAAACCGAGGCTTTTGAGCTGAGTGAAGCAGAGCGTGCCGCCATTGAGCACGAGATGCACCACTACGAAGACCCGCGTGCGGCGTCCATTGAAGCGCTGAAAATCGTTCAGAAGCAGCGCGGTTGGGTGCCGGACGGCGCAATCTACGCTATCGCCGATGTGCTGGGGATCCCGGCCAGCGACGTAGAAGGCGTGGCGACCTTCTACAGCCAGATTTTCCGCCAGCCGGTGGGTCGTCACGTGATTCGCTACTGCGACAGCGTGGTGTGCCATATCACCGGGTTCCAGGGCATTCAGTCGGCGATCGAGAAGAAGCTGGATATCAAACCGGGTCAAACCACCTTTGATGGCCGTTTCACTCTGCTGCCGACCTGCTGCCTGGGCAACTGCGACAAGGGGCCGACCATGATGATTGATGAGGACACTCACAGTTATCTGACGCCGGAAGCGATTCCTGACCTCCTGGAGCGGTATAAATGAAAACCATTATTCGTACTGCCGAAACCCATCCGTTAACCTGGCGTCTGCGCGACGACAAACAGCCGGTATGGCTGGATGAATACCAGAGTAAAAACGGCTACGCCGGGGCGCGTAAAGCGCTCTCCGGCATGGCGCCGGATGAAATCGTCACTGCGGTAAAAGACGCCGGCCTGAAAGGGCGCGGCGGCGCGGGCTTTTCCACCGGTCTGAAGTGGAGCCTGATGCCGAAAGACGAGTCCATGAACATCCGTTACCTGCTGTGTAACGCCGATGAAATGGAGCCGGGCACCTATAAAGACCGCCTGCTGATGGAACAGCTGCCGCACCTGCTGGTGGAAGGCATGCTGATCTCCGCGTTCGCGCTGAAAGCCTACCGCGGCTATATCTTCCTGCGCGGCGAATATATCGAAGCGGCACAGCACCTGCGCCGGGCAATCGCCGAAGCGACCGAAGCGGGCCTGTTGGGGAAAAATATCCTTGGCACCGGTTTTGACTTCGAACTGTTTGTGCACACTGGGGCAGGGCGCTATATCTGCGGCGAAGAAACCGCGCTGATTAACTCCCTCGAAGGCCGCCGCGCCAATCCACGTTCGAAGCCGCCGTTCCCGGCCAGCTCCGGCGTATGGGGGAAACCGACCTGCGTGAACAACGTTGAAACCCTGTGCAACGTTCCGGCGATTCTGGCCAACGGCGTCGAGTGGTATCAGAACATTTCTACCAGTAAAGACGCCGGCACCAAGCTGATGGGCTTCTCTGGACGGGTGAAGAACCCGGGCGTCTGGGAACTGCCGTTCGGCACCACCGCGCGCGAGATCCTCGAAGATTACGCGGGCGGCATGCGCGATGGTCTGAAGTTTAAAGCCTGGCAGCCGGGCGGCGCGGGCACCGACTTCCTGACCGAAGCGCACCTCGATTTGCCGATGGAGTTCGAAAGCATTGGTAAAGCGGGTAGCCGTTTGGGTACCGCGCTGGCGATGGCCGTCGACCACGAGATCGGCATGGTTCCGCTGGTGCGCAACCTCGAAGAATTTTTTGCCCGCGAATCCTGCGGCTGGTGTACGCCCTGCCGCGACGGCCTGCCGTGGAGCGTGAAGATCCTGCGCGCCCTGGAGCGCGGCGAAGGCCAGCCGGGGGATATCGAGACGCTTGAGCAACTGTGTCGATTCCTCGGTCCGGGTAAAACCTTCTGCGCGCACGCGCCGGGCGCGGTTGAACCGCTGCAGAGCGCGATCAAATATTTCCGCGAAGAATTCGAGGCTGGCATTAAGCAGCAGTTCAGCAATACCCATGCAATTAACGGTATTCAGCCGAACCTGCTTAAGACGCGCTGGTAATCTAAAGGTTTTTTATTTTTGGAAGCACGCAAATGGCTACGATTCATGTAGACGGCAAAGAATACGAGGTCAACGGAGCGGACAACCTGCTAGAAGCTTGTCTCTCTCTGGGCCTTGATATTCCATACTTTTGCTGGCATCCGGCGCTAGGGAGCGTCGGTGCTTGCCGCCAGTGTGCGGTGAAGCAATATCAGAACGCGGAAGACACGCGTGGCCGCCTGGTGATGTCCTGTATGACTCCGGCATCCGACGGCACTTTTATTTCCATCGACGACGCAGAAGCGAAGCAGTTCCGCGAAAGCGTAGTTGAGTGGCTGATGACCAACCACCCGCATGACTGTCCGGTGTGCGAAGAGGGCGGCAACTGTCACTTGCAGGATATGACCGTGATGACCGGTCATAGCTTCCGTCGCTACCGCTTTACCAAGCGTACCCACCGCAACCAGGATCTGGGGCCGTTCATCTCGCACGAAATGAACCGCTGCATCGCCTGCTACCGCTGCGTCCGCTACTACAAAGATTATGCCGACGGCACCGACCTTGGCGTTTACGGCGCTCACGACAACGTCTACTTTGGGCGCCCGGAAGACGGCACGCTGGAAAGCGAGTTCTCCGGCAACCTGGTGGAAGTCTGTCCGACCGGCGTGTTTACCGATAAAACGCACTCCGAGCGCTATAACCGTAAATGGGACATGCAGTTTGCGCCAAGCATCTGTCAGCAGTGTTCCATCGGCTGTAACATCAGCCCCGGCGAACGCTATGGCGAACTGCGTCGTATCGAAAACCGCTATAACGGTACCGTTAACCGCTACTTCCTCTGCGACCGCGGTCGTTTCGGCTACGGCTATGTGAATCTCAAAGACCGTCCGCGTCAGCCGGTTCAACGCCGCGGTGACGATCTGATTACCCTTAACGCCGAGCAGGCGATGCAGGGGGCGGCGGATATTCTGCGCCAGTCGAAGAAAGTGATCGGTATCGGCTCCCCGCGCGCCAGCCTCGAAAGCAACTTCGCGCTGCGCGAACTGGTCGGCGCCGGGAACTTCTATACCGGCATCGCGAAGGGCGAACAAGAGCGCCTGCAGATGATGCTGAAAGTGCTGCGCGAAGGCGGTATCCATACCCCGGCGCTGCGCGAAATCGAATCCTACGATGCGGTGCTGATCCTCGGCGAAGACATCACCCAGACCGGCGCGCGTATCGCGCTGGCGGTGCGTCAGGCGGTGAAAGGCAAAGCGCGCGAAATGGCGGCGGCGCAGAAAGTCGCCGACTGGCAGATCGCCGCGATCCTTAACATCGGCCAGCGCGCGAAGCATCCGCTGTTTGTCACCAATATTGATGACACCCGCCTCGATGACATCGCCGCATGGACCTACCGCGCGCCGGTGGAAGATCAGGCGCGCCTCGGCTTTGCCATCGCCCATGCGCTGGATGAAAGCGCCCCGGCGGTCGAAGGGCTGAGCGGCGAGCTGAAAGGCAAAATCGACGTGATCGTTCAGGCGTTAGCCGGAGCGAAAAAACCGCTGATTGTCTCCGGAACCAACGCCGGCAGCATTGAAGTGATTCAGGCGGCGGCCAACGTGGCGAAAGCCCTGAAAGGCCGCGGCGCCGATGTCGGCGTGACGATGGTCGCCCGCGCGGTCAACAGCGTTGGCCTCGGCATGATCGGCGGCGGCTCGCTTGAAGAGGCGCTGAGCGAACTGGAAACCGGCGCAGCCGATGCGGTTATCGTGCTGGAAAACGACCTGCACCGCCACGCTTCAGCCGCCCGCGTTGATGCGGCGCTGGCGAAAGCGCCGCTGGTAATGGTGGTTGACCATCAGCGTACGGCGATTATGGAAAAAGCGCATCTGGTGCTCTCCGCGGCAAGCTTTGCGGAAAGCGACGGTACCGTGGTCAACAACGAAGGTCGCGCCCAGCGCTTCTTCCAGGTTTACGACCCGGCCTACTACGACGCGAAAACCGTAATGCTGGAGAGCTGGCGCTGGCTGCACTCATTGCACAGCACCGTGAACAATCGTCAGGTTGACTGGACCCAGCTGGACCACGTGATTGACGCTGCCGTTGCCGCACTGCCGCAGCTGGCCGGTATCAAAGACGCCGCGCCGGATGCGACCTTCCGCATTCGCGGCCAGAAGCTGGCCCGTGAACCGCACCGCTACAGCGGTCGTACGGCGATGCGCGCCAACATCAGCGTGCATGAACCGCGTCAGCCGCAAGATAAAGACACCATGTTCGCCTTCTCCATGGAAGGGAACAACCAGCCGTCCGCGCCGCGCTCGCAAATTCCGTTTGCCTGGGCTCCGGGCTGGAACTCCCCGCAGGCGTGGAACAAGTTCCAGGATGAAGTGGGCGGTAAACTGCGCCACGGCGATCCGGGCGTGCGTCTGTTTGAAGCTTCCGCTAGCGGTCTTGAGTACTTTACCGCAGTACCGGCAAGCTTCCAGGCAGAGGACGGGAAATGGCGTATCGCGCCTTACTATCACCTGTTCGGCAGCGACGAGCTGTCGCAGCGTTCTCCGGTATTCCAGAGCCGCATGCCGCAGCCGTACGTTAAGCTGAACCCGGCAGATGCCGCGAAGCTTGGGGTGAACGAAGGCGCAATGGTCTCTTTGCGCGTTGATGGCCAGGCGCTTAGCCTGCCGCTGGTGATTTCGGCGGGGCTGACGGCAGGGCAGGTTGGCTTACCGATGGGCATGCCAGGGATTGCGCCGGTACTGACCGGAGCGCGTATTGATACTCTGCAGGAGGCGAAAGCATGAGTTGGTTAACTCCCGATCTCATCGACATTCTGTTAAGCATCCTTAAAGCGGTGGTGATTCTGCTGGTCGTGGTGACCTGCGGCGCGTTTATGAGCTTCGGCGAACGTCGTCTGCTGGGCCTGTTCCAGAACCGTTACGGACCTAACCGCGTGGGCTGGGGCGGTTCGCTGCAGCTTGTCGCCGACATGATCAAAATGTTCTTTAAAGAGGACTGGGTTCCGCGCTTCTCGGATCGCGTGATCTTTACTCTGGCGCCGGTTATCGCCTTTACTTCGCTGCTGCTGGCCTTCGCCATCGTGCCGGTCAGCCCGACGTGGGTGGTGGCCGATCTGAACATCGGGATTCTGTTCTTCCTGATGATGGCGGGCCTGGCGGTCTATGCGGTGCTGTTCGCCGGCTGGTCGAGCAACAACAAATACTCGCTGCTTGGCGCGATGCGTGCTTCTGCCCAGACCCTGAGCTACGAAGTGTTCCTCGGCCTTTCCCTGATGGGCGTGGTGGCGCAGGCCGGTTCATTCAACATGACCGATATCGTCAATAACCAGGCGCATCTGTGGAACGTCATCCCGCAGTTCTTTGGTTTCGTGACCTTTGCGATTGCGGGCGTGGCGGTATGTCACCGTCACCCGTTTGACCAACCGGAAGCGGAGCAGGAGCTGGCCGACGGTTACCACATCGAATATTCCGGTATGAAGTTCGGTCTGTTCTTCGTCGGTGAATATATCGGCATTGTTACCGTATCGGCGCTGATTGTGACGCTGTTCTTCGGTGGCTGGAATGGCCCATGGTTACCTCCTTTCATCTGGTTCGCGCTGAAAACCGCGTTCTTTATGATGATGTTCATTTTGATCCGCGCATCATTACCGCGTCCGCGCTATGACCAGGTAATGTCCTTTGGCTGGAAGGTATGCCTGCCGTTAACGCTGATCAACCTGTTGGTAACGGCGGCTGTCATTCTCTGGCAGGCGCAATAAGGGGTGAATTGACCATGACCTTAAAAGAATTATTGGTAGGGTTTGGCACCCAGGTCCGCAGTATCTGCATGATCGGGATGCACGCCTTTGCCAAACGAGAAACTCGGATGTACCCGGAAGAGCCGGTATATCTGCCGCCGCGCTACCGTGGCCGTATCGTGCTGACGCGCGATCCGGACGGCGAAGAGCGCTGCGTTGCCTGCAACCTGTGTGCGGTAGCCTGTCCGGTAGGCTGTATCTCTCTGCAAAAAGCGGAGACCAAAGACGGCCGCTGGTACCCGGAGTTTTTCCGCATCAACTTTTCACGCTGTATTTTCTGCGGCCTGTGCGAAGAAGCGTGCCCGACCACGGCGATTCAGTTGACCCCGGACTTTGAGCTGGGCGAATACAAACGTCAGGATCTGGTGTACGAAAAAGAGGATCTGCTGATTTCCGGTCCGGGTAAATACCCGGAATATAACTTCTACCGGATGGCGGGTATGGCAATCGACGGCAAAGATAAGGGCGAAGCAGAGAACGAAGCCAAGCCTATCGACGTCAAGAGCCTGTTACCGTAAGGAGAGGGCAATGGAATTCGCTTTTTATATCTGTGGCCTGATAGCCATCCTCGCAACCCTGCGGGTGATCACCCACACAAATCCGGTGCACGCGCTGCTGTACCTGATCATTTCGCTGTTGGCGATTGCCGGGGTGTTCTTCTCGCTGGGGGCTTACTTCGCCGGCGCGCTGGAAATTATCGTTTATGCGGGCGCCATTATGGTGCTGTTCGTGTTCGTGGTGATGATGCTCAACCTGGGCGGCAGCGAAATCGAACAGGAACGTCAGTGGCTGAAACCCGGGATCTGGATTGGCCCGGCCATTCTCTCCGCGGTGCTGCTGGTGGTGATCGTTTACGCCATTCTCGGCGTTAACGATCAGGGTATCGACGGCGCGGCGATTAACGCCAAAGAGGTGGGTATCGCGCTGTTTGGGCCGTACGTTCTGGCGGTGGAGCTGGCCTCCATGCTGCTGCTCGCGGGTCTGGTTGTCGCCTTCCATATCGGTCGCGAAGAACGCGCCGGGGAAGTGCTGAGCAATCGTCCGAACGACAGCGATAAAAGAAAAACGGAGGAACACGCATGATCCCTTTAACACATGGACTGATCCTCGCCTCTGTCCTGTTTGTCCTCGGCCTGACGGGGCTGGTTATCCGCCGCAATCTGCTGTTTATGCTGATTAGCCTGGAGATCATGATCAATGCCGCCGCGCTGGCTTTCGTGGTTGCAGGGAGCTACTGGGGCCAGACCGATGGCCAGATAATGTATATCCTCGCCATCACCCTCGCCGCCGCGGAAGCGAGTATCGGCCTGGCGCTGCTGCTGCAGCTCCATCGTCGTCGCCAGAACCTGAACATCGATTCAGTAAGTGAGTTGCGCGGATGAACATGCTTGCCTTAACCATTCTTTTGCCATTGATTGGCTTTGTTTTGCTGGCCTTCTCCCGCGGCCGCTGGTCGGAAAATCTATCCGCCACCGTGGGGGTGGGCTCGGTAGGCCTGGCGGCGCTGGTGACGGCGTTTGTCGGCGTTGACTTCTTTGCCAACGGCAAACAGGCGCTCAGCGTACCGCTGTGGACCTGGATGTCGGTCGGCGATTTCAACATCGGCTTCAACCTGGTGCTGGACGGCCTCTCTCTGACCATGCTCTCCGTGGTCACCGGCGTCGGCTTCCTGATCCACATGTTCGCCTCCTGGTATATGCGCGGTGAAGAGGGCTACTCCCGCTTCTTCGCCTATACCAACCTGTTTATCGCCAGCATGGTCGTTCTGGTGCTCGCGGATAACCTGCTGCTGATGTACCTCGGCTGGGAAGGCGTGGGCCTGTGCTCCTATCTGCTGATCGGCTTCTACTACACCGATCCGAAGAACGGCGCGGCGGCGATGAAAGCGTTTGTGGTGACCCGCGTCGGCGATGTGTTCCTGGCGTTCGCGCTGTTCATTCTCTACAACGAACTGGGCACCCTGAACTTCCGCGAAATGGTCGAACTGGCGCCTGCGCACTTTGAGGCCGGCAACAACATGCTGATGTGGGCTACCCTGATGCTGCTGGGCGGCGCGGTGGGTAAATCCGCGCAGCTGCCGTTGCAGACCTGGCTTGCGGACGCGATGGCGGGCCCAACGCCGGTTTCCGCGCTAATCCACGCCGCGACCATGGTCACCGCCGGTGTCTATCTGATTGCGCGCACTCATGGCCTGTTCCTGATGACCCCGGAAGTCCTGCATCTGGTGGGGATCGTCGGGGCGGTAACGCTGGTGCTGGCAGGCTTCGCCGCGCTTGTGCAGACCGATATCAAACGCGTGCTCGCTTACTCCACCATGAGCCAGATTGGCTATATGTTCCTCGCGCTCGGCGTGCAGGCGTGGGACGCGGCGATTTTCCATCTGATGACCCATGCGTTCTTTAAAGCGCTGCTGTTCCTGGCGTCCGGCTCGGTGATCCTCGCCTGCCACCACGAACAGAACATCTTCAAGATGGGCGGCCTGCGTAAGTCAATTCCGCTGGTATACGTCTGCTTCCTGGTCGGGGGCGCGGCGCTGTCCGCGCTGCCGCTGGTGACTGCCGGCTTCTTCAGTAAGGATGAGATTCTGGCGGGCGCGATGGCGAACGGTCATCTTAATCTGATGGTCGCCGGTCTGGTCGGGGCGTTTATGACCTCCCTGTACACCTTCCGTATGATTTTCATCGTGTTCCACGGTAAAGAACAAATTCACGCTCACGCAGGGAAGGGGATTACCCATCATCTGCCGCTGATTGTGCTGCTGGTGCTCTCGACCTTCGTTGGCGCGCTGATTGTGCCGCCGCTGGAAGGCGTGCTGCCGCAGACCACCGAGCTTGAACACGGACGCGTCATGACGCTGGAAATCGCCTCCGGGGTGATTGCCATCGCGGGCATTCTGATTGCCGCCTGGCTGTGGCTGGGTAAACGCACGCTGGTGACGTCGATTGCCAACAGCGCGCCGGGTCGTCTGCTCGGTACCTGGTGGTACAACGCCTGGGGCTTTGACTGGCTGTATGACAAAGTATTCGTCAAGCCGTTCCTCGGCGTGGCGTGGCTGCTGAAGAGCGATCCGCTGAATGCGCTGATGAACATTCCGGCAATCCTTTCCCGCTTCGCAGGCAAAGGCCTGGTGGTGAGCGAGAACGGCTATCTGCGCTGGTATGTGGCTTCAATGGGCATCGGCGCGGTCGTGGTGCTGGCGCTGCTGATGGTATTGCGTTGAGTTTGCGGAGGGCGGGCGTTGTCGGGTAGCGCTTACCCGTAGGCCCGGCGGGCAGAGCGCCGCCGGGCAACAAAACCCGCAATTCGAAGTGAATTTTCTGTGAGAATTCGTTGAAAATCGGTCCTGAACGGGACTTTAACAAGGAATAAAGATCGCCATGTTATTACCCTGGCTAATATTAATTCCCTTTATCGGCGGCTTCCTGTGCTGGCAGACTGAACGCTTTGGCGTGAAGATGCCGCGCTGGATCGCGCTGATCACTATGGGATTGACGTTTCTGCTTGGCCTGCAGTTGTGGATGCAGGGCGGCTATTCTCTCACGCAATCAACCGGTATTCCGCAGTGGCAGTCGGAATTCGTGATGCCGTGGATCCCGCGATTCGGTATCAGCATCCATCTGGCTATCGACGGCCTGTCGCTGCTAATGGTGGTGCTGACCGGGCTGCTCGGCGTGCTGGCGGTGCTCTGTTCATGGCGCGAAATCGAGAAATATCAGGGCTTTTTCCATCTTAACCTGATGTGGATCCTCGGCGGCGTGATCGGCGTATTCCTGGCTATCGACCTGTTCCTGTTCTTCTTCTTCTGGGAAATGATGCTGGTGCCGATGTACTTCCTGATCGCGCTGTGGGGCCATAAAGCCTCCGACGGTAAAACGCGTATCACGGCGGCAACCAAGTTCTTCATTTATACCCAGGCGAGCGGGCTGGTGATGCTGATTGCCATCCTGGCGCTGGCGTTTGTCCACTTCAACGCTACCGGCGTGTGGACCTTCAACTATGAAGAACTGCTGAAAACCCCAATGTCCCACGGCGTGGAATACATGCTAATGCTGGGCTTCTTTATCGCTTTCGCGGTAAAAATGCCGGTGGTTCCGCTGCACGGCTGGCTGCCGGACGCGCACTCTCAGGCGCCGACCGCCGGTTCCGTTGACCTCGCGGGGATTCTGTTGAAAACCGCGGCCTACGGCCTGCTGCGCTTTGCGCTGCCGCTGTTCCCGAACGCTTCCGCCGAATTTGCCCCTATCGCCATGTGGCTGGGCGTCATCGGTATTTTCTACGGCGCGTGGATGGCCTTCAGCCAGTACGATATCAAGCGTCTGATTGCTTACACCTCCGTTTCCCACATGGGCTTTGTGCTGATTGCTATCTATACCGGCAGCCAGCTGGCTTACCAGGGCGCGGTGATTCAGATGATTGCCCACGGCCTGTCCGCTGCCGGCCTGTTTATCCTTTGCGGCCAGCTGTACGAGCGCCTGCATACGCGCGATATGCGTCAGATGGGCGGTCTGTGGAGCAAAATCAAGTGGCTGCCGGCGCTGTCGATGTTCTTTGCGGTCGCGACCCTCGGGATGCCGGGTACCGGTAACTTCGTCGGCGAATTTATGATTCTGTTCGGCAGCTATAAAACCGTACCGGTGATTACGATTATTTCTACCTTCGGTCTGGTGTTCGCTTCCGTGTACTCGCTGTCGATGCTGCATCGCGCGTACTTTGGTAAAGCAAAAAGCGAAATCGCCGCGAAAGCATTGCCGGGAATGTCCCTGCGTGAACTGTCGATCATCCTGCTGCTGGTTGTTCTGCTGGTGCTGCTGGGCTTCTTCCCACAGCCGATTCTGGACACCTCGCACTCTGCGATGAGCAACATTCAGCAGTGGTTTGTTAATTCTGTTTCTACTACAAGGCCGTAATTCGCCATGACAATAACTCCACAACAACTGATCGCACTGCTACCGCTGCTGATCGTCGGCTTGACGGTGGTGGTTGTGATGCTCTCCATTGCGTGGCGACGCAATCATTTCCTCAATGCCACGCTGTCGGTTCTCGGCCTGAACGCCGCGTTGATATCACTCTGGTTCGTGGGTCAGAACGGAGCGATGGACGTCACGCCGATGATTCGCGTAGACGGCTATTCGATGCTCTACACCGGGCTGGTGCTGCTGGCGAGCCTCGCCACCTGTACTTTCGCCTACCCATGGCTTGAGGGTTACAAGGACAATAAAGAAGAGTTCTATCTGCTGGTGCTGATCGCCGCGCTGGGCGGCATTCTGCTGGCGGGCGCTAACCATCTGGCGGCGCTGTTCCTCGGTATCGAACTGATTTCGCTGCCGCTGTTCGGCCTGGTCGGCTACGCCTTCCGCCAGAAACGCTCGCTGGAAGCCAGCATCAAGTACACGATTCTGTCCGCCGTTGCCTCTTCGTTCCTGCTGTTCGGTATGGCGCTGGTATATGCCAATTCCGGCAACCTTTCGTTCCTGGCGCTCGGTAAGAGCCTGACGGATGGCATGCTGCACGAGCCGCTGCTGCTGGCCGGTCTCGGTTTGATGATTGTCGGCCTCGGCTTTAAGCTGTCGCTGGTGCCGTTCCACCTGTGGACGCCGGACGTTTACCAGGGGGCGCCTGCACCGGTCTCCACCTTCCTGGCGACCGCCAGTAAGATCGCCATCTTCGGCGTGGTGATGCGTCTGTTCCTCTATATGCCGGTTGGCGGCAGTGAGGCGGTACGCGTGGTGCTGGGTCTTATCGCCTTTGCGTCGATTATCTTCGGTAACCTGATGGCGCTGAGCCAGACCAATATCAAACGTCTGCTCGGCTACTCATCCATTTCTCATCTTGGCTACCTGCTGGTGGCGCTGATTGCCCTGCAGAGCGGCGAGATGTCGATGGAAGCGGTGGGGGTTTACCTGGCGGGTTACCTGTTCAGCAGCCTCGGCGCGTTCGGCGTGGTGAGCCTGATGTCCAGCCCGTACCGCGGCCCTGATGCCGATTCGCTCTACTCCTACCGAGGCCTGTTCTGGCATCGTCCGATTCTGTCGGCGGTGATGACGGTGATGATGCTGTCTCTTGCCGGTATCCCAATGACGCTGGGCTTTATCGGTAAGTTTTACGTGCTGGCGGTAGGCGTGCACGCGCACCTGTGGTGGCTGGTCGGGGCGGTAGTGCTGGGTTCAGCGATTGGCCTCTACTACTATCTGCGCGTGGCGGTGAGCCTCTATCTGAGCGCGCCAGAGAAACTGAATCGCGATGCGCCGTCTAACTGGCAGTACAGCGCCGGGGGCATCGTGGTGCTGATCTCCGCGCTGCTGGTGCTGGTACTGGGCGTATGGCCGCAGCCGTTAATCAGCATCGTACAGTTGGCTACGCCGCTGATGTAATCATATCCGTCGTGGGTAAAAAGGATCGCTTCGGCGGTCCTTTTTTTATCTACGCGAAAGCGGTGGGACCTTTGCTTTAATATTTTTTGTAATATTCATGCTTTTTATCATATTAATCTCACTTTACATTTCCACTCATCCTCTTATTTTCCGTACTATTATTACTACGCACACTGTTGTGTTTTGTAGATGGAGAAAGTGAATGAAAACAAGGCGTAAGCATTTGACCATCGGGGAGGTTCAGCGTTTGGTTGAAGCGGCCAGGCGGGGGGCAAATCCGGAACGCGATGTCTGTTTACTGTGGATGTGTTTTAATCATGGGTGTCGGGTGAGCGAAATTCGTCACTGGAAACTCTCTGATATCGATATTCAAAGCGGGGTCATTTATATTCGTCGGCTGAAAAATGGCTTTTCAACCACGCATCCTATTTATAAACAAGAGGTAAAGGTACTCAACGAGTGGCTGCGCGTGCGTAATAATTACCCCGGGAATAATTCTGGTTGGCTCTTTTTATCACGTAATGGCCAGCCTTTATCCCGCCAGAGAATATATCAAATGATGAAAAATCTGAGCCTTGTTGCCCAGTTGGAAATTAATGCGCATCCGCATATGCTGCGCCACGCGTGTGGTTTCGCGCTGGCGAATAACGGTGTGGATACGCGATTAATTCAGGATTTTCTTGGGCACCGGAATATTCAGCATACGGTTATTTATACGGCAAGTAATGATGCAAGATTTAGAGAGGTTTGGTAAATGAAATAGTCATTTTGTATCAAACTGACTCCTATGCTATCCACAGGTGGTAACAATGTCAATTTATGATTAACAATGTTTTTTGTTATTATTTTCATGTGGTTACATTAAATATAGGCGTCATTTATTTTTCGGTTTTTTTAATTAGCTTCACGTATGGTTTGTACCTCTTCCCACTCTTTAGTTTTTTATCGTGTTTATTAGGCTTTTCCCTGGTAAATACGAAATAAAAAATGCCCTCCCTGGCAATATATATTTCAATTAATTGAAGTGGTCAAATTGATACAAAATGACCACTTCAGAATATTATATCCATTTCATGGGTCAATGTTTTGTTGTGTTATTAATATCAAACGTAAATAAAAGGATGCGCACGGTATTGCGCTTTTAAGTTAATGCATTGACTGCATTGAAAAGGACAAATCATGAAAAAAACATTACTTGCTGCTGTTGTTGCCGCCTGCGCGACGATCTCTGGTGCTGCGCTGGCAGATGACGGTCAGGTGAAGTTTATTGGCGACATCATTGATGCTGGTTGCGACGTGGTCAACGACCTGTCTAACCCGCTGGAAGTCCAAATGGGACAGATCGCCAAGACGGCGTTTACCGGTACCGGTTCTACTGCGGCTGAGCAAGGTTTTGATATCCAACTGAAAAACTGCCCGACTACGGTTACTAAAGCATCGGTACTGTTCTCCGGCACTAACGTCGGCGGCGACAATAGCAAACTGCAGCTGACCGCAGAACCTAATGTCGCTACAGGCGTGGCTCTGCAGCTGGTTGATGGCAGCACTAACAGTACCCTGCCGCTGTTCACCCGTTCTACCAGCCTGACCATCCCATCTACCGGTGATATCGATCTGCCGTTCCGCGTTCGTTATATCCAGACCGACACAACTGTTGTTGCTGGTAAAGCTAACGGTAGCGCTAACTTCACTATCAGCTACAACTGATCCTCCGTCTATTAGACCGTGCTAGCGAGCCGAAATCGGCTCGCTTTTCCAGGGAGCTGGAGATGAAACGATACCTGAAAGTGTTGATGGCTGGATGGCTGTTGGTGGGCGCTACGGCACATGCGGGCGTCGTGACCGGCGGTACTCGCCTGATTTATCCGGGCGGTAAAAAAGAGGCCACGCTGAGCGTAACCAACAATGATGCTACACCCTATCTTATTCAGAGCTGGGTGGAGAATGATAAAGGGGCCGCGCCCTTTCTGTTAACGCCGCCGTTATTTCGCCTGGACGGTGAGCAGCAGACCCGCCTGCGGGTGATTTATAGCGGCGGATTGCCCGAAAACAAAGAAAGTATGTTCTGGATGAATATCAAAGCGATTCCATCCTCACAGGCCAAAGCTGGCGCCAACACATTACAGATCGCTATTAAAACCCGTATCAAATTAATTTATCGGCCGAAATCCGTCGAGGGAACGCCGGAAACAGTGACGGATCAGCTTCGCTGGACGCGCAGCGGCAATACGCTACAGGTCACTAATCCCACCGCGTTTTATATGAATTTCGCCGAGGTGAAAATCGGTGGCGCGGAAGTCAAAGAAGCCAACTGGGTGGCGCCTGGCGCGACGGCGCGTTTTGATTTGCCGCGCGGCAGTACAGGCTCTTTGCAGTGGAAACTGATTAATGATTACGGCGGTATTGGCGCGCAGCACAGCGCTAATTTGTAAAGGCTATCAGGCCAGGGAGTTCCAGAGACAATGAACAATAATCATAACAAATGGCGGCTTAACCGGATAGCCGGAGCTCTGGCCGTTGCCTTGATACCGTGGTGTGATACTGCGCTGGCGCGGGATGTGTTTAACCCGGCGTTATTGGAAATGGATGGCCCGCAGACGGGGGTCAGGGATTTATCGGCTTACGAACACGCTGGAGGGCAGCAGCCGGGAACCTATCGGGTCGATATTTACCTCAACAATATCTTTATGGAAACCCGGGATGTCACTTTTCAGCAAAGCCGGATCCCGGGGGAAACGGCCCTGCAGCCGTGTCTGAACGTTGAAGAGCTTGCCGAATGGGGCGTGCGCGTTAAGCAATTCCCTGAATTAGGCCGTAAATCGGCGGACTGCGCGGACTTGGGCGTTATACCACAGGCAACGGCTGACTTTCGTTTTAGTCAGCAACGCCTGTTATTAAGTTTCCCTCAGGCGGCGGTTACCAGCGCGGCGCGGGGCTGGGTCGACCCGAAGCAGTGGGATGACGGCATAGCGGCCCTTCTGCTGAACTACTCCGTAAGCGGGGCGAATAACTGGTCGCGCAAGAATGACATGCCGGATAGTGACAACCAATACGTTAACTTGCGTCCCGGTATCAACATGGGTCCGTGGCGTTTGCGCAACTACACTACCTGGTCACGTAACAGCAGCGAAGGCGAGTCCAGTAACAGCTGGGATACGGTTTATACCTATGCCCAGCGTAATATTAATGCCCTGCAAGGGGTGATGACGTTGGGCGATAGCAGCACCGACGCCGACATTTTCGAAGGCATTCCTTTTCGCGGGGCGATGCTGGCTTCCGATGACGATATGCTGCCGGAAAGCCTGCGCGGCTATGCGCCGGTGGTACGCGGGATTGCGCGTACCAATGCCCAGGTCATTATTCGCCAGAACGGCTATGAGATTTACCAGACCTATGTCTCCCCCGGCGCGTTCGAAATCACCGATATGTATCCGACCGGTGGCTCGGGCGATTTATCGGTCACTATTAAAGAATCCGATGGCAGCGAGCAAAACCTGATCGTGCCTTATGCTTCACTGCCTGTCCTGCAGCGCGAGGGCCGCCTCAAATATAGCGTGACCTCCGGCGTATACCGGGCCTACGACAATAGCATTGATGAAACGCCCCTTACTCAGGGGACGGCTATTTACGGTCTACCGTTGGGGATAACCCTGTACGGCGGCGGTCAGTTTAGCAGCAAATATCAGTCCCTGGCGCTGGGGGTGGGGAAAAACCTTGGCGATCTTGGCGCCGTATCGACCGATGTCACCCAGGCCTGGTCGAACCGACAGGATCAAGACAAAGAGAGCGGGCAGTCGGTGCGTATTCGTTATAGCAAAGATCTTCCAGGCTTAGGGACTAACATTTCCCTGGCCGGATATCGCTATGCTACCAGCGGCTACTGGGATATGCAGGAGGTGCTGGATACCTATCGGGACGATAATTATACCCCTTCAATCGAACGGCGGCGCAATCGCGGGGAAGTGACGCTCAGCCAGAGCCTTGGCGAAGAAATGGGGTCTCTCTCGCTAAACTATATCCGCGAAGATTACTGGAACACCGGGCGCACGATGGAGTCCGTCGGCGTGGGATACAACAATAGCTGGCGCGGCGTCAGCTACAGCATGAACTACAGCTATAACCGTAATACCACCGACCAGAATACCGGAACGCGCAATGATGAAGACCACCTTTTCGCTCTGAGCATCAGCGTGCCGCTGGGGGAATGGCTGCCGAAACCAGTTTATGCCAGCTACTCCCTGAACAGCAGTAAGAATGGCTCCACCAGCAACAACCTGGGCCTTTCCGGCACTTTGCTTGAGCGTGATAACCTGAGCTGGAGCGTACAGGAAGGATACACCAGCCAGGGACGAGGGGAGAGCGGCAGCATTAATGCCGACTGGCGCGCGACCTATGGCGAGCTTACCGGCGGCTACAGCCATGATAAATACAGCCATCGCCTGAACTACGCCCTGCGCGGTGGAGTCCTGGCGCATGAAAATGGCCTGACGCTGGGGCAGCCTTTTGGCGAAACCCTCGCTTTAGTTAAAGCGCCCGGCGCTTCCGGGGTTGGGATCAATAACCAGACCGGCGTCAGAACCGACTGGCGGGGCTACGCCGTGGTGCCTTACGCCTCGCCGTATCGCAAGAATATCTTGACCCTTGACACCAGCACGATGCCGGACGATGTCGATCTCGAGCTAACTACTCAAACGGTGGTGCCAACCCGCGGGGCGGTGGTTCGCGCAAACTACTCCACCAGCGTCGGTAGCCGGGTTCTGATGACGGTTCGTCGGGCGAATGGTCAGCCGGTACCTTTCGGCGCGATGGTCAGCGTACCCGGAGCCGCGGCGTCAGAGCAGGCATTTATCGTTGGCGAGGGCGGACAAGTTTATCTGACCGGGCTGGAGTCTAATGGAGCGCTTAACGTGAAATGGGGAGCGGCCGCACAGGAGCACTGCCGGATTCAGTACGCGCTGCCGTCAGGTAAAACGCTCACCGGCATTATTGTAGCCCCGGGGCTATGCCGCTAATCGAAAGGATGCAGAAATAATGAAACGATTTTTATGGGCAATATTAGCAGGCCTGTCGGCGCTGGCGCTATCGCCGCAGGCGATGGCGGCAACCGGGTGGTGTGAGACGACTTCGGCTGGTCACGCTCCATTTCGCAATACATTCTCATTTATTGAAACCTTTACTAATCCCTCGCAAAACCAGGCTGGGATGACGTTTCCTCGCCTGTACCGTTGGAATACCGGGGGAAATTATAATGCAAAATGTGATTGTGGCAGCTATATCACTGGGCCTACATATTTTAAAGCCACGGTCCCTGGGATGGCTGCGACGCAAAGTCGAGGCGGGGTAAATTATTATCAGCTTAATAAATATCTGGAAATTGCCAGCGAGCTATATATTGCCGGGGGCGTGAATGACTATTTCCCAACACCTATCGACAATAAAAGCAATAACAATAACCAGGGCTTTGCTTGCAATGCGGGCGGTTCAACTTTTCAGAGTGGTTCAGTGGGATACGTTTCGCTCTATTTTACTCGACCATTTGTTGGTCAGGTGACTATCCCTCCGACGGTTATCCTTAATGTCTATGGAACAAGAATCTCTGGAAGCTACGGTGCAAATCCATTAACGCAGATCTCAATGAGCGGCTCGGTTACGGTACCGCAGTCCTGCGAAATAAATACCGGTCAGCCAATTAACATTGATTTTGGCGATATTGCTGGCAATAACTTCAAAACGGCCAACCAGATGCCGACGGGCTTCACTCCTTACGAGGTAAATATGACCGTGGCCTGCACCAATATTTCGGCAGGGGTTAAAATTGCTCTCTCATTCCAGGGCACGGCTGACTCCCATGACAACACTGCGCTGGTGACGACCAATAGCGATATTGCGGTGCGGATTGAAAGTATTACCGGAACCAAAATTCCAGTGATTTCAGGGCTGCTGCCGGTCGATCTGAACTATTCGACCCAGACCGGGGATACCACTATGAAAGTCTATCCGATAAATACCACCGGTAATTTACCCGCTGGCGGTGGGTTTACCGCCACGGCAACCATTCAGGCTGAAATTGAATAGCAGGAGTCAATAATGAAAAAGGCGCTATGGTTGGCATTGTTGCTGCCTGTTTTTTCATCCTGGGGCGGAATACCCTTAAATATAAAAGGCACGATTTATTATTATCCCTGCGATGTGAGCACTGATACAAAGTATCAAGAGGTGAATTTCGGTACGCTGGTGAAAACAAATTTTCAGGCGGCCGGCTCCGCTTCGGAGTGGAAAACCTTTACTTTAAATGTCGAAAACTGCCCGGCAGGAACCACTAAAGCGACGGTGAAGTTTGACGGCGTGACGGACGGCGATGACGCCACGCATTTCGCCAATGTGGCGGCCAGCGATGCGGCGCAGCGTATTGCGCTGCAAATAACCAATAGCGACCATTCCACGACCTATAAAAATCAGGACAAGATGACGGTTGCGATTAACAGCAGTACGCAAAAGGGCGTTTTTCCGCTGGCTGCCCGTTTATATTCAACTCAGGGCGGAGCGACGGCGGGTAACTTTGAATCGGTGGTGCAGTTAACATTTACCTATCAATGACCTGATGAGCTAACTGGATGAAAAGGAATGGCGTATGCAGGAAGATACGGAATATCTGAGCGTAAAGGATGTTGAGCGACTGGTACTTGCCGCAAACTATTGTGCTCACCCGGAAAGAAATAGCTGCATGATTCAAATGTGCTTTTTGCACGGCTGCCGGATTAACGAAATTACCGCATTAACTTTGCGAGATATCGACCTGCCGGGAAAACGAGTTTATATTCGCCGGGCGCGTCACGGTATTTCTGGGTATCATCCATTACAACCGAAAGAGGTTCTCTCACTGCAGCGCTGGTTGCTAGCCAGAGAGTGTTATCCGGCGCAAAATGATTTATTATTTATCTCCTCTCGCGGTAATAAAATGACCCGTCAGCGTTTTTACCAGATTATTCGTGAATGCTGCGAGCTGGCAAAATTGAAGCAAAATATTCACCCGCGGATGCTGCGCCATGCCTGCGGCTATGAACTGGGAAAAAAAGGCATTGATGACGACTCTATCCAGGATTACCTGGGTTATCGGAATTTGAAATCTATCCTGCGTTATAACAGCTACGTTGAAGAGTAGCTGGCGGCGTATTCGCGGCTTTTGTCTCTGCCGCGTTACGCCTCTTTTTTATTCTACGGTATAGACCATGAAATCTTCCGCCAGCACGGTAGACGGGAATATCTCTCGGCACTCTGCCAGCAGGCGCTGGCAGCCTTCAGCGTCATAGCGAGAACTAAAATGCGTGGCGATAAGCGTACCGACGTCGGCGTCGTGCGCCAGCGCGGCGGTTTGCTGGCTGGTTGAATGGCCACGGCTATTCGCTTTTTCCGCCATCGCCTGTTCGAGGGTCACCTCATGGACCATAACATCCACGCCGCGGGCCAGTTCCAGCGCCGCCGGGCAGGGGGCGGTATCGCCGAAAATCGCCAGCTTCTTACCCGGCGTTGCCGGGCCGAGGTAGCGGCTGCCGTCAATCATCCGACCATCCAGCTCAACCGTCAGCCCCTGCTTTAAACGGTGGAACAGCGGGCCGGGAGGCACGCCTTCGGCGATAAGCCGGGCGGCATCGAGGGTGCCCGGCTTATCATGCTGTTCGATACGATAGCCATAGCACTCGACCGGATGGTTTAACGGCCAGGCGGTGACCCGGAAGCCGGCTTCATCAAACACCAGCCCCGGTTCGACTTCGACGATAGTGAGCGGATAATCGGTCCAGGAGCCGCTCAGGCGCAGCGCGGTTTCCACAAACTCTTTAAGCCCCTTTGGCCCGTACAGCGTCAGCGGCAGAGTATTGCCCTGCATCGAGCGGCTGCACAGCAGGCCGGGGAGGCCGAAAAGGTGATCGCCATGTAAATGGGTGATAAAAATCTTGTTCAGTTTGCCGGGGTGACAGGCGGTGCGCAGAAACTGATGCTGAGTTCCCTCTCCGCAGTCGAACAGCCACATCTCCGCCATTGTTGGCTGTTGCAAATTCAGCACTATCGACGTCATATTACGCGTACGGGTCGGCACGCCAGCGGATGTCCCCAAAAAGAGTAATTCCATCGTCCAATATCCTCAGGGCGTGGGTCAAAAAAACAAAGTATACCAACTAAGGAACCGCAGATGATGACATGGCAGGATCTTCACCACGCCGAACTGACCGTCCCCCAGCTATATGCCGTGCTGAAATTACGCTGTGCGGTGTTTGTTGTCGAACAATCCTGCGTCTATCAGGACATCGACGGCGACGATCTGGTGGGAGAGAACCGCCATCTTCTCGGCTGGCGCGGCGATGAACTGGTGGCCTACGCGCGCATTCTCAAGAGCGATGACGAGTTTGAACCGGTAGTGATTGGCCGGGTGATTATCAGCCCGGCGGCGCGCGGCGAGAAGCTGGGTTATCAGTTGATGGAACAGGCGCTGGCCAGCTGTCGTCAACACTGGCCGCAAAAGGCCATCTATCTTGGCGCCCAGGCGCACCTGCAAAAATTCTACGCCAGCTTCGGTTTTGTGCCGGTGACCGAAGTTTACGACGAGGACGGCATCGACCATATCGGCATGGCGTACGAAATCGCCACCCACTGACCGTCGCGCGAATTAAAAGCCGCTCCCTCATCGTGGGTACTGCTATTCCTCAGTAGTACCCCGTATAATGTGGGGTTTTTACTCCGTGGAGGTTCGCGTGCTGTCTGTTTCCACCGCGCTGGAAAGCCTATACCGCTGCCTGGATGAAGCGTTCCCGCCATCGCCCGGCACGCGAATTTACGATATCTCCTTTGCGCTGAATGACGCTTTTGATCCGCTGCTGTGGTGCAACCATCAGCGGCAGTGGCCGCAGTTTTACTGGCAGCAGCGCAGCGGCGATGAAGAGCTGGCGGCGCTGGGAGCGGTAAAAACCTTTGCTTCCCTGACGCAGGCGCACGATTTTTTGCGCCAGCAGGGGCGTGATGACCTGCGAATTTGCGGCCTTAACGCCTTTGATCCTCAGCAGGGCCTGTTGCTATTGCCGAGGCTGGAGTGGCGTCGCCTGGGCGGCAGCGCCACGCTACGTCTGGTGCTGTCCAGCGAGAGCTCGCTCCGCGACGATGCCCGCGCGGCGCGTGAATTTCTCGATTCGCTGACGGCGAAACAGGCGCAGGCCACCGCGATGCCCTCTCTGCTTAGCGAACAGCATTTCCCGGCTTATCCGCAGTGGCGAGCGCTGATTACGCAGGCGACGCAGGCGATAGCGGCGGGGGAGATGGATAAAGTAGTGCTGGCTCGCGCCACCGATTTGCATTTCGCCGCGCCGTTAAACGCCGGATCGATTATGGCCGCCAGCCGTCGCAGCAATCTTAACTGCTTCCACTTCCTGATGGCCTTTACCCCGCGAGAGGCATTCGTGGGTTCAACGCCGGAACGGCTGTGGCGGCGGCGCGGCGCGCTATTGCGTACCGAAGCGCTGGCGGGAACCGTCGCCAGCCATGCGGACGATCGTCAGGCCCAGCGTTTGGGCAACTGGTTGATGGGCGACGATAAAAATCAGCGCGAAAATATGCTGGTGGTGGAGGATATCTGCCAGCGGCTGCAAGGGGAGACGCGCGCGCTGGAAGTGCTGCCGCCGCAGATTGTTCGTTTGCGGAAAGTTCAGCATTTGCGGCGCTGTATATGGGCCGAGCTGGATAAACCCGATGATGCCCGCTGTCTTCATCTGCTTCAGCCCACGGCGGCGGTCGCAGGTTTGCCGCGTCAGGTGGCGCTGGATTTTATCACCCGTAATGAGCTTTTTACCCGCGGCTGGTATGCAGGCTCCGCTGGCTATCTGTCGCTGGCGCAAAGCGAATTTTGCGTCTCTCTGCGTTCGGCGAAAGTCGAAAACCATACGCTCAGACTGTATGCCGGGGCGGGGATCGTCAGCGGCTCTGACCCTGAGCAGGAGTGGCAGGAAATTGAAAATAAAGCCGCGGGTTTGCGTTCGTTACTGCTTACAGAAACATAGATAAAACGATGCATATCAAAACGGCAACAGTCTGCTTTATCTATACTTAGCCTCAATATTTGATACTGGACAAATTCATGTCAGTAAGCGCATTTAACCGACGCTGGGCGGCGGTGATCCTTGAAGCTTTGACCCGCCACGGCGTGCAGCACATCTGCATTGCGCCCGGATCGCGTTCGACGCCTTTAACCCTGGCGGCGGCGGAAAACCACGCGTTTATTCACCATACCCACTTTGATGAACGCGGTCTTGGCCATCTGGCGTTAGGGCTGGCGAAAGCCAGCGGCCAGCCGGTGGCGGTAATTGTGACCTCCGGTACCGCGGCGGCTAACCTCTATCCGGCGCTGATTGAAGCCGGGTTGACCGGCGAAAAACTCATTTTGCTGACCGCCGACCGGCCGCCGGAGCTGATCGACTGCGGCGCGAATCAGGCTATACGCCAGCCGGGCATGTTCGCCTCGCATCCGTCGCACACAATATCCCTTCCGCGCCCGTCGCAGGATATCTCCTCCCGCTGGCTGGTCTCGACCCTCGACCAGGCGCTCGGCGCGCTGCACGTCGGCGGCGTTCATATTAACTGCCCGTTTGCCGAACCGCTGTATGGCGATATGGACGACACCGGCGCCGAATGGCAGCAGCAGCTCGGCGACTGGTGGCAGAGCGATAAGCCCTGGCTGCGTCAGTCTCTGCAGACCTCAAGCGAAAAGCAGCGTGACTGGTTTTTCTGGCGCCAAAAACGCGGCGTAGTGGTCGCCGGACGGATGAGCGCGGAAGAGGGCCAGAAGGTTGCCGAGTGGGCGAAAACGCTCGGTTGGCCGCTGATTGGCGATGTGCTCTCGCAAACCGGGCAGCCGCTTCCCTGCGCCGATCTGTGGCTCGGCAACGCAAAAGCGGTCAGCGAACTGGCGCAGGCGCAAATCATTGTTCAACTGGGCAGCAGCCTGACCAGCAAACGCGTTTTGCAGTGGCAGGCTAACTGCGAACCCGAAGAGTACTGGCTGGTGGACAACCTGCCGGGGCGTCTGGATCCTGCCCAGCATCGCGGTCGTCGCCTGGTCTGCGCCATTGACCGCTGGCTTGAGCAGCACCCGGCGGAAAAACGCCAGCCGTGGGCCGTCGTTATTCCTGAACTGGCGCGCCAGGCCTGGCAGGCGGCGGTCGCCAGCAGCGAGGCGTTCGGCGAGGCCCAGCTGGCGCAGCGAATCCGGCGCTATCTGCCGGATCAAGGGCAGCTGTTTGTCGGCAACAGCCTGGCGGTACGTTTAATTGACGCGCTGTCGCAGCTACCGGCGGGTTACCCGGTCTACAGCAATCGCGGGGCCAGCGGAATCGACGGCCTGCTGGCGACGGCGGCCGGGGTGCAGCGCGCCAGCGCGCGCCCTACGCTGGCTATCGTCGGCGATCTGTCGGCGCTTTACGATCTCAACTCGCTGGCGCTGCTGCGTCAGGCTTCAGCGCCGATGGTGCTGATTGTCGTCAACAATAACGGCGGGCAGATTTTTTCCCTGCTGCCCACGCCGCAGGCGCAGCGAAGCCAGTTCTATCTGATGCCGCAGAATATCCATTTCGCCCATGCGGCGGCGATGTTCGATCTGACCTATCATCGCCCTGCGGACTGGAATGAACTGGAACAGGCGCTGGACGTTGCCTGGCGAGCGCCCGGCGCGACGCTGATTGAGCTGGTGGTCAACGAAACCGACGGTACGCAAACTTTGCAGCGGCTGCTGGCGCAGGTGAGTCAGCTATGATCCTCCACGCGCTGGCCGAACGCGGCCAGCCGGGCCATCCCTGGCTGGTCTTTTTGCACGGTTTTTCCGGCGATTGTCGCGAATGGCTGACGGTCGGCCAGGCGTTTGGCGCGTATTCGCGTCTCTATATTGATCTGCCGGGCCATGGCGGTTCAGCGAATATTGCGGCAAACAGCCTGGCCGAGGTTGGTCATCTTGTTGAGAAAACGCTTAATAGTTACAACATACTTAAGTACTGGCTGGTGGGTTACTCCCTTGGCGGACGGGTGGCCATGTACTTTGCCTGCCAGCCGCGCGAAGGGCTCTGCGGGCTGGTGGTGGAGGGGGGGCATCCGGGGTTAACGGATGAAAACCAACGTTTGCTGCGCCGCCACGGCGATGCCGCCTGGGCTGAACGCTTTCGCCGCGAGCCGCTGACCCAGGTGTTTGCCGACTGGTATCAGCAGCCGGTCTTTGCTTCCCTTGATGCCGCGCAGCGGGCGGCGCTGATTGCGCTACGCAGCCGCAATAACGGCGGTGCGCTGGCGGCAATGCTGCAGGCCAGCTCGCTGGCGGAACAGCCCGATCTCCGCGAACCGTTACGGGCTCGCGAGTTCCCTTTTCATTACCTTTGCGGCGAACGCGACGGCAAGTTTCGCGCCATCGCCGATGAGCTATCGGCCACCACGCACGTGATTAATCATGCCGGACACAACGCGCATCGGGAAAACCCCGATGCTGTCGTGGCTTGTCTGGCGCAGTTTTTAGCGAATTAACTGAAGGACACTTTATGATCTCTCTTGATGAAGCAATGCTTTACGCCCCGATTGAATGGCAGGACTGCTCCGAAGGCTACACCGACATTCGTTACCAAAAATCGGCGGATGGGATTGCCAAAATCACCATCAACCGCCCGCAGGTACGCAACGCATTTCGTCCGCTGACCGTCAAAGAGATGATTCAGGCGCTGGCGGATGCCCGCTATGACGACAATATCGGCGTCATCGTGCTGACCGGTGAAGGCGACAAAGCGTTTTGCGCCGGCGGCGATCAGAAGGTCCGCGGCGACTACGGCGGCTATCAGGATGATTCCGGCGTTCATCACCTCAACGTTCTCGATTTCCAGCGGCAGATCCGCACCTGCCCGAAACCGGTGCTGGCGATGGTGGCGGGTTATTCCATTGGCGGCGGCCATGTCCTGCATATGATGTGCGATCTGACCATCGCGGCGGAAAACGCTATCTTTGGCCAGACCGGTCCGAAAGTCGGCTCCTTCGACGGCGGCTGGGGCGCCTCGTATATGGCGCGCATCGTCGGGCAGAAAAAAGCCCGTGAGATCTGGTTCCTGTGCCGCCAGTACGACGCGCAGCAGGCGCTGGATATGGGCCTGGTCAATACCGTGGTGCCGCTGGCGGATCTGGAAAAAGAGACCGTGCGCTGGTGCCGGGAAATGCTGCAAAACAGCCCGATGGCGCTGCGCTGCCTGAAGGCGGCGCTGAACGCCGACTGCGACGGCCAGGCGGGACTGCAGGAGCTGGCGGGTAACGCCACCATGCTGTTCTACATGACCGAAGAGGGTCAGGAAGGGCGCAATGCTTTCAACCAGAAGCGCCAGCCGGACTTCAGCAAATTTAAACGGAATCCGTAATGCGGCAGGCGCAGGTCTACCGCTGGCAGCTACCGATGGACGCGGGTGTGGTGCTGCGTGAACGGCGGTTAAAAACCCGCGATGGTTTGCTTCTGCGCCTGCGCGACGGCGAGCGCGAAGGCTGGGGGGAAATCTCTCCCCTGCCGGGATTCAGCCTGGAAACGCTGGATGACGCGCGGACGGCGCTGCTGGCGTGGGCGAGCGCCTGGCGAGATGGCGAAGACGGCGCGCTGCCGGCCCCGCCGTCGGCGGCTTTCGGGGCGAGCTGCGCACTGGCGGAACTGTGCGGCGAGCTGCCGCAGGCGGCGGATTATCGTGCGGCGCCGCTCTGTTCCGGCGACCCGGACGAGCTGTTCGCCAGGCTTTCGCTGATGCCCGGCGAGAAGGTCGCCAAGGTCAAAGTTGGCCTGTATGAGGCGGTGCGCGACGGTATGGTGGTCAATCTGCTGCTGGAGGCGATTCCCGATCTGACGCTGCGCCTCGACGCTAACCGCGCCTGGACGCCGCTGAAAGCCCAGCAGTTCGCTAAATATGTTAATCCGCACTATCGCAGCCGCATCGCCTTTCTCGAAGAGCCTTGTAAAAATCGCGACGATTCGCGCGCTTTTACGAAAGAAACGGGTATCGCTATCGCCTGGGATGAGAGCCTGCGCGAGGCGGACTTTAGCTTTGCCGCCGAGCCGGGGCTGCGGGCGGTGGTGATTAAACCGACCTTGACCGGCAGCCTGCAAAAGGTACGCCAGCAGGTGGCGCATGCGCATGCGCTGGGGCTGACGGCGGTGATCAGCTCATCCATTGAGTCGAGCCTTGGACTGACGCAGCTGGCGCGAATCGCCGCCTGGCTTACCCCGGACACGATACCCGGTCTGGACACCCTGAGCCTGATGCGCGGCCAGCTGGTGCGCCGTTGGCCGGATAGCGAGCTGCCGTGTCTGAGCGTTGATGAGCTGGAGCCGCTGCTGTGACCTTTAGCGACTGGCCCTGGCGTCACTGGCGGCAACGGCGGGAAGAGGCCCGGGCGCTGCGCTTGAATGAGCGGCGGCTAAGCTGGCGAGAACTGTGCGCGCGCATTGATGCGCTGGCGGCGGGATTTCACGCCCAGGGGGTCAGCGACGGCGATGGCGTGCTGCTTCGCGCTTACAACCAGCCCGATGCTTTGCTGGCATTGCTGGCCCTGCTGCAGTGCGGCGCGCGCGTTCTGCCGCTGAATCCGCAGCTGCCGGCTCCTCTGTTGGCGGAACTGCTGCCGTCCCTTGGCCTGCGCCACGCGCTGGCGCTGAACGGCGGCGACCTTCCGGTAGCGCTTAATGCCTTAGTTTTGCGCGTTGGCGACGGCGCGTACGCGGCGGCCTGGCGAGAAGATCGTATCGCTTCCATGACGCTCACCTCGGGGTCGACGGGGCTGCCGAAAGCGGCGGTGCACGCTTTTCGCGCCCATCTTGCCAGCGCAGAGGGCGTGCTGGCGATGATACCCTTTGCGCCACACGATGACTGGCTGCTGTCGCTGCCGCTGTTTCACGTTTCCGGTCAGGGCATTCTCTGGCGCTGGCTATTTGCTGGCGCAGGCCTGACGGTACGCGACAAGCAGCCGCTGGAACAGGCGTTACGCGGCTGTACCCACGCCTCCCTGGTGCCGACTCAGCTATGGCGCCTGCTTAACGGCGACGCCGGGGTGTCGTTAAAAGCGGTTCTGCTCGGCGGCGCGGCGATTCCGGTGGCGCTCACCGAACAGGCCCGCAGGCGCGGTATCCGCTGCTGGTGCGGCTACGGGCTAACCGAGTTTGCCTCCACGGTATGCGCCAAGGAGGCGGACGGCCTGGCGGATGTCGGGCGGCCGCTGCCGGGGCGCGAAGTGCGGATTGTCGATGGCGAGGTCTGGCTGCGCTCGGACAGCATGGCGGAAGGCTACTGGCGCGATGGGCAAACGGTCCCCATCGCTGATGCCGACGGCTGGTTCGCCACCCGCGATCGGGGACAGCTGGAGCACGGCAGGCTGACTATCCTCGGAAGAGTGGATAACCTCTTTTTTAGCGGCGGAGAAGGTATTCAGCCGGAAGAGGTGGAGCGGGTTATCGGCGCACACCCATTGATTGGGCAAGTTTTTATCGTGCCGCAGGATGACGCGGAGTTTGGCCAGCGGCCGGTGGCGGTGGTGGAATGCAGCGCGCATTGCGAACCGTGCGAGCTGGCAGGCTGGTGCGCCGATAAGCTGGCGCGGTTTCAGCAGCCGGTGCGCTGGCTGCGGCTGCCTGAATCGCTGAAAACCGGCGGAATTAAAATTTCCCGCCGGGCGCTACGCGACTGGGTCAACCAGCAGGAGAGCTCCGCCTCAGAAGCGCTGGACGTGCAGTAGCTGCTGCGTATGCCAGCGGCCCAGCGCAAAAACGGTGGTCAGCGCGCCGAGCAGGGCGCAGAACATATCGGACTGAGTATCCCAGGGATCGCCCTGGGTGCCGAGAAATTCATCGGCGCCCTGTCCCAGCGCCAGCGCCGCCCACCATTCGATCAGCTCGTAGACGGCGCTAATCGCCAGCGCAATGCAGCAGACCACGAAACCGAGCATTTTACGCCCGTGAACGTAGCCGCCGCGCAGCAAAATCTCCCGCGCCGCCAGCGCCGGGACCAGCCCCTGGAAAAAGTGTCCCAGCTTATCGTAGGGGTTGCGGCTCAGCCCCAGCCATTCCTGTACGTCAAAGCCGATGGGCACTTTGGCGTAGGTGTACATACCGCCGACCATCAAAATGATGGCATGGAAGAAAACCAGCGTGTAAAGCAGCGGCGTCAACGGATAACGCGAGCGCGTGGCCAGCAAAAGCGGAACGAGGATAATGACCGGCGTGACTTCCATCAGCCAGGTGAGTTTGTCCCCTGCGCTGATACCGGTGTAAGCGAGGATCAGGGCCAGCGCCAGCGCGGCGAATGTTAACCCCGAACGGGATGCTGCGACGGTCATAACGGATCACCAGAAAGTTAAAACGATAACTATCAGGCAGATGCAGGAGAAATTCAATCGATACCGTCATTGGCGGCGGTTGACGACCGCCAATGACGTTGTCTATCAGGAGGAGGGAATATCGCCGGGCGTTTTTTGCTGACGTTTACGCATATATCGCAGCAGCGGGGGCACAACAATCACCGCGATGGCCAGCAGCAGGAGCGTTTTGGTCACGCCGCTTTGCCATAGAATCGCCACGTTGCCGTTGCTGATGGAGAGCGCGCGGCGCAGGTTCTGCTCCAGCATCTCCCCCAGCACGAAGCCTAAGATCAGCGGCGACATCGGGAAGTGCATCTTACGCATGATGTAGCCGAGCACGCCCAACCCAACCATCAATAGCAGGTCGAAGGTGGTGCTGTGCACCGCGTAGACGCCGACCGCGGACACGGCGGCGATAGCCGGGACCAGAAACCACAGCGGGATGGTCAGCATGCGGGTGAACAGACCGATCAGCGGAATGTTCATAATCAGCAGCATCACGTTGGCGATGAGCAGCGCGGCGATTAACCCCCAGACGATATCCGGCTGTTCGGTAAACATCGCCGGCCCCGGGGTAATATTGTAGAGGGTCAGCGCGCCCATCATCACCGCGGTGGTCCCGGAACCGGGGACGCCGAGCGTGAGCATCGGAATAAACGAGCCGCAGGCGGAAGCGTTATTCGCCGCTTCCGGCGCCGCGACGCCGCGAATATCGCCTTTCCCGAAGGTGTCGCTGTTGCCGCTGAGCTTTTTCTCGGTCATATAGGTGATGGCGCTGGCAATGGTCGCCCCCGCGCCCGGCAGAATGCCGACAAAGAAACCCACCACCGATGAGCGCAGGGTCGCGCCGACGCACTGTCCCGCCTCTTTAGCGTTAAACAGCATACGGCCGGTTTTGCGCACCAGCTTCTGCCCGCCGCTGGTGCTCTCCAGCATCAGCAAGATCTCCGAAACCGAAAAGAGGCCAATCACCACCACGATAAACTGCACGCCGTCGGAGAGATGAACGCTGTCGAAAGTGAAACGATACACCCCGGTATTGGCATCAACGCCCACCGTCGCCAACCCCAAACCGATCAACGCGGCGAGGAACGACTTGAGCGGATTTTGCGCCATCATGCTGCCGAGGCAGGCGATGGCGAAAACCATCAGGGCGAAATATTCCGCCGGGCCGAACGCCAGCGACCACTGCGCCAGTATGGGGGCGAACAGAATCATCCCGCCGATAGCGATCATTGAACCGACGAAGGAGCTGACGGCGGAGATCGACAGGGCCACGCCGCCGCGCCCCTGCTGCGCCATAGGATAACCGTCGATGGCGGTCATAATGGCGGCGGCATCGCCGGGCACGTTAAGCAAGATCGATGAAATACGTCCGCCGTATTCACAACCTATATAGACCGTGGCCAGCAGAATGAGCGCCGATTCAGCGGGCAGATGCAGGGCAAAGGCCAGCGGCAGTAGGATCGCCACGCCGTTAATTGGGCCCAGGCCCGGCAGCAGGCCGACGATGGTGCCAACGAAGCAGCCAATCAGCGCGATCAGCAGGTTGGTCGGCGTCATGGCGACGGCGAAGCCCTGCGACAGATAAATCCAGATATCCATAAACTCCTCCGTTAACTCAACCAGACGCCGAGCGGCAGGGTGACATCGAGCAGGGCGTCAAAGACGTACCACAGCGCGATGCCCATCGCCACGCCGGCTACCCCGGCAGCGGGCAGGGTGGCGCCAAACAGCAGGCCAAAAACGGCGGTCAGCAGCGCGGTGGCCAGAGGAAAACCCAGCCATTCAAAACCCCACGCGTAGACCACCAGCGCCACCACCATCGTCAATAAACGTTGTAAAACCAGACGCCCAGGCCAGGTGATGGCATCGGGCCGACGCAGAAGCAGTAAAACAGAGCACAGCAGCATCAGGCCGATAATGCCTACCGGGAAAGGGCGCGGGCCGACGGGTTCATAGGCGTATTCGCTGTGGATTTGCCAGGCGATAAACATTCCCCCCGCGCAGAGCAGCAGCCACACACCGGCAAAAATACGATCGCTCATCGCAACCTCCGTTAATTATTTTGCCAGGCCAAAGGATTTCGCCTGCTGGCGATACGCTTCCACCTGCTTTTTGACATAGGCGTCCAGTTCCTTGCCGTTCATGTTGAATTCAAACAGGCCGCGCAGCTCGCGCTGCTTTTTGAACGCGTCGGTCTGCTGCAATTTAGTGAACTCATCCACCCACCACTGATAGTCGGCGTCGCTGACTTTCGGGCCCACGAAGAAGCCGCGAATAATCGGCCATACCAGGTCATAGCCCTGCTCTTTGGCGGTGGGGACATCGGCGAGCGCGCCCGGTAGCCTTTCGTTAGCGAAGACCGCCAGCACGCGGATTTTATTGCCCTGTAGATAAGGCACCATTTCGCTGAGATCGCCGGAGACTGCCTGCACGTGATTGCCCAGCAGCGCGGTGACCGGTTCGCCGCCGCCCTCAAAGGCCACGTAACGCATTTTGTGCGGATCGACGTTCGCTTTTTGCGCCAGCAGCGCCGCTTTCATCCAGTCCTGGCTACCGATTGAGGCGCCGGCGCCGATGACGATACTGGCGGGGTTTTTTTCCATCGCCGCCATGAACGACGGCAGGTCTTTCCACGGCGAGTCGGTGCGTACCGCGATCATGCCGTAATCGGTGCCGACGCTGGCCAGCCAGCGGACATCATCCACGCCGTAGCGGCCAAACTTGCCCTGCGCCAGGTTGAGCAGCGAGCCGCCGGAAAAGGCGACCACGGTACCGGGTTCGCCGGGACGCTGGGCGACGATCGCATTGTAGGCCACTGCCCCTACGCCGCCGGGCATGTAGGTGACGCGCATCGGTTTTTTGATGGCGCCGGTTTCCATCAGGCTGACCTGAATCAGTTTGCAGGTGAGATCGAAGCCGCCGCCGGGCTTGGCGGGCGCGATACATTCGGTACGGGAAGGCGCCTCGACGGCCCAGGCGGAGGCGGTACAAAGGCATAGCGCGAGGGCGCTAAGATGGCGCAGGAATGGAATATTCATAGGCTTCCTCAGTCAGTTACAGGGTACGTTTTTTTGATTATGTGAACCGGCATGTGGCTATTCGGTTGCATGATTGTTAAAACAATTACCTTTCATTTCCCTTTCAACGCGGCAGCAACTTTTCAGGATGTGATATGCGTCTCTTACTGGCAGAAGATAACCGTGAGCTGGCTCACTGGCTGGAGAAAGCGCTGGTACAGGGCGGGTTTGCCGTGGACTGCGTATTTGATGGCCGGGCGGCCGATCATCTGCTGCAAAGCGAAAAATATGCGCTGGCGGTGCTGGATATCGGCATGCCGGGACTCGACGGTCTGGAGGTGGTGCAGCGCCTGCGAAAGCGCGGGCAGACTCTTCCCGTCCTGCTGTTAACCGCCCGCAGCGCGGTGGCGGATCGGGTTAAAGGGCTGAACGTCGGCGCCGATGACTATTTGCCAAAACCTTTTGAGCTCGAAGAGCTGGATGCCAGGCTGCGCGCGCTGCTGCGGCGTAGCGAAGGCCAGGTGCATGAGGTGCAACAGATTGGCGCGCTGGAATATCGCGATGAAGGCTATTTTTTACTGCGCGGGCAGACGCTGTCGTTGACGCCGCGCGAGCAGGCGCTGCTGACGGTGCTGATGTTCCGCCGTACGCGGCCGGTGTCGCGCCAGCAGCTGTTTGAACAGGTTTTCAGCCTCAGCGATGACGTCAGCCCGGAAAGCATTGAGCTGTATATTCATCGTCTGCGTAAGAAACTTCAGGAGAGCAACGTGCGTATCGTGACCCTGCGCGGCCTGGGCTACGTGCTGGAGCTCGCTCATGAGGTGGGGTAAACCGCAGTCGTTATTCGCCCAGCTGCTGCTGTTTCTCGGCCTGCCGCTGGTTTTGCTGTGGGGGCTGTCGGCGTTCAATAGCTACGTCAGCGCCCTGCAGGCGGCGACCCAGGCTTACGATCGTACGCTGCTCTCCTCCGCCCGCACGGTGGCGGAGCGTCTGGTGGTACGCCACGGCAGGCTGGAAGTGAATGTTCCCTGGGTGGTGCTCGATAGCTTCGAGCTGAATATGAACGATCGCCTGTACTATAAAGTTCTCGATCCCGAGAGGCGGGTGATTTCCGGTTTTGACGACCTGCCGCCAATGCCGCCATCAACCTCTCGTACCGAGCTCTATCCGGCGCTGGCGTGGTTTTATCATACCGAATATCGCGGCCAGGCTATTCGCGTGGCGCGGCTGCTGCAGCCGGTTAACGAAGGCGGCGTTGTCGGCATGGCGGAAATCTATATCGCCGAAACGCTGCAGTCGCGGCGCTGGCTGGCGGGACAGCTGCTGTTTTCATCATGGATCTCGCAGGGGCTATTAGTGCTGCTGACACTGGTTCTCGCCGGCTGGCTGCTGCGCCGCGTGCTGCGGCCAATGCGCCAGCTTTCGGCGCTGATGGTACGGCGCGAACCCGGCCTGTTGACGCCGCTGCCGGAGCTGCTGCCGTGGTCGGAAACCCGGCTGCTGATCGTCGCCTTTAACCGCTATATCGACCGGCTGCGGGTGATGATTTCCCGCCAGGAGCGGTTTAGCGCCGACGCGTCTCATCAGCTCAAAACGCCGCTAGCGGTGTTGAAAACTCAGGCTTCGGTGGCGCTGGCGAGCGGCGATCCCCGACTGTGGCGCGAGAGCCTGGCGGCGATGAGCGGCACGCTTAATAGCACGATCCTGCTCACCGAGCGCCTGCTGCAGCTGGCTACCATCAAACGGAAAGAGCAGGGGGAACAGGCGTTCCCGCCGGTAGACCTTCAGGAGATCGTTCACCATAGCTGCTTTTCCCGTCTTCAGCAGGCGCGGAGCAAAGCTATCGATCTCGGTTATGAGGGGGAAACCTCGACGGTGACCATTGCCGGAGACGGCGTTTTGTTGAGCGAGCTGTGCGCGAATCTGCTGGATAACGCGATTCGCTATACGCCGCAGGGGGGGATCGTCACCGTCAGCCTGCATCGTGACGGAGAGGCGGTGCTGCTGGATGTCGAAGATAGCGGGCCGGGGATCGATGATGCGCAGATTCAGCAGGCGCTCATGCCGTTTCATCGTCTGGAAAACGTGGGGGATAACCCCGGCGCCGGGCTTGGCCTGGCGCTGGTCAGCGATATTGCGCGCCTGCACCGCAGCCATCCGCAGCTGCTGCGGAGCGAAACGCTGGGTGGGCTGAAGGTCAGGCTGCGCTTTTTGCGCGCGCGTTCAGAGTAAGCCTTTCAGGGTGAGGGTCCGGCGGGTCGCCACGTTCAAATCATAGTGAGGAAGATCCTCGGCTTTCACCCAGGCGTAGTCCTGAAACTCTTCGTTGATCGTTACGTCGCGATTGGCGCTGATGCAGTCGAAGATCAGGTAAATCATATAAATTTCTTCCCGGCGGCCATCGGCGTAGGTTTTAACCCGGACGTCGTCGCGAAAGGTCCACGGGGTGACGTTGGTCAGCTGCAGTTTTTCGCCCAGCTCTTCACGAATTTCTCGCCGCAGCGCCTCTTCAATGCGCTTGCCTGGCTCGACGCCGCCGCCGGAGAGCGCCCACTGGCCGGGAAACACGCCGCGATCGTCGGCCATTTTACACAGCAGATAGTGGCCTTCATGTTGAATGAGCGGGCAGACGATAGTCCTTTGACGCATGATTTCTCCTTAATGATGATGCGGATAAAAATTGTAATGGCCCAGTTTGCGAGCCGCCTCGGCAAACCGCAAGCGAAAACGCGCGGTGAATGCGAGTGGTGGTAGGGTGAGCGCAAGTTAATTGGTCAGGGGCCATCATGGAACAGATAGCAAGCCACTCGCCGCACGATGCGGTCTTTAAACATCTTTTGTCCCAACGGGCAACGGCGCGCGATTTTTTGCATATTCATTTGCCGAAGCATTTGCGGGAACAGTGCGATCTGCGGACGCTGCAGCTGGAGTCCGGCAGTTTTATTGAAGAGGACTTACGCGCCAGCCATTCGGATATCCTTTATTCGCTAAAAACCCATGGCGGAGAGGGGTATATCTACATTCTTATTGAGCATCAAAGCTCTCCCGACAGGCATATGGCGTTTCGCCTGATGCGATACGCCATCGCGGCGATGCAGCGTCATCTTGATAAAGGGCATCATCAGCTGCCGCTGGTGATTCCTCTGCTCTTTTATCACGGCAGGACCAGCCCCTACCCGTATTCAACGCGCTGGCTGGATGGCTTTCCACAGCCAGAGATGGCCGAGCGGCTGTATAGCCGGAGTTTTCCTCTGATAGACGTCACTGAGATCCCTGACGATCGGCTTGTACAGCACCGCCGGGTCGCTATGCTTGAGCTACTGCAAAAACATATCCGCCAGCGGGACCTGATGGACATCTCTGAGCAACTGGTCAGAATATTATCCTTGGGATACACTACGCGTCGGCAGTTTAAAACGTTGCTGAATTATATGCTTCAGGCGGGTAACGCCGCCGATCCGGTGGCCTTTTTACGCAAGCTCGCGCAAAAGACGCCGCTCAAGCCGCATAAGGAGACGCTGATGAATATTGCTCATTTTCTGGAAGAGCGTGGCCGTAAAGAGGGGATCCTTCAGGGAATGAAGGCGGGGATAGAAAAGGGCTTACAAAAGGGCCGACGTGAAGGTCGCAATGAAGGCCGACGTGAAGGTCGCAATGAAGGCCGAAATGAAGGCCGACATCAAGGTCTGCAGGAGGCGACGCAACGCATTGCCCTGGCGATGCTGGATGAGGGGCTTGAGCCTTCTCAGGTCGCAAAGCTGACCGGTTTATCGCAGCAGCAGCTCGCTAAGCTCCGGCACTAAAATCGTTTAAAAAGCGCAAAATGGCAGCCTTAAGGGCTGCCATCAGTACTTATTCCCCGTGCTTTAAGGCCTGTAACGCCGCTGCAACACCCGCGCCGTAGTCGGGGTGGACTTCGCTGAACAGGCCAATTTGTCGCTGCTGAATAAACTCAGGAATATCCCGCATATCATTGGCGATACGCTGGAACATACGCTGATGCTCATCTTCGCCTAATAGCTCAAACAGTCTGCGCGGCTGGCTAAAGTAGTCGCTATCTTCCCGGTGATCCCAGTGCGCCGCCGCGCCTTCAAGGCTTAAAGGCGGCTCGCTAAAGTCCGGTTGTTCCTGAAACACGCCAAAGCTGTTGGGCTCATAGGTGACGCCGTTGCCGCTATTGCCGTCAACGCGCATCGCGCCGTCGCGGTGATAGTTATGGAACGGGCAGCGCGGAGCATTGACCGGAATTTGATGATGGTTAACGCCCAGACGATAGCGCTGGGTATCGCCGTAGGAAAACAGCCGTCCCTGCAGCATCCGGTCCGGAGAGAAGCCCACGCCAGGCACCACGTTCGCCGGATTCATCGCGACCTGCTCAACCTCAGCGAAGTAGTTATCCGGGTTGCGGTTAAGCTCCAGTACCCCGACTTCAATCAGCGGATAATCGCCGTGCGGCCAGATTTTGGTCAGATCGAAGGGGTTGTAAGGGACCCGGCTGGCGTCCGCTTCCAGCATTATCTGCACGTAGAAGGTCCAGCGCGGGAAATCGCCTCTTTCAATCGACTCATAGAGATCGCGCTGCGAACTCTCGCGATCTTCTGCTACCAGGCGTTTCGCTTCATCATCCATCAGGTTGGCGATCCCCTGCTGGGATTTGAAGTGGAATTTCACCCAAAAACGTTCATTTTCAGCGTTGATAAAGCTGAACGCGTGGCTGCCGAAACCGTGCATATGGCGATATGAGCGCGGGATGCCGCGGTCGCTAAAGTCGATGGTTAACTGATGCAGCGTTTCGGGAAGCAGGGAGAAAAAATCCCATTTCCAGGTTGGATTACGCAGGTTGGTGCGCGGGTCGCGTTTGACAACGTGGTTAAGGTCGGGAAATTTCAGCGGGTCGCGAAGGTAGAAAATCGGCGTATTGTTGCCCACCAGATCCCAGTTGCCCTCTTCGGTATAGAACTTGATAGAAAAGCCGCGAATATCGCGCTCGGCGTCAGCGGCGCCGCGTTCTCCGGCGACGGTTGAGAAACGCAGGAACAGGTCGGTGGTTTTACCGACTTCGGAAAAAAGCTTTGCTCGGGTATAGCGGGTGATATCGTGGGTAACGGTCAGTTTGCCGTATGCCCCGGAGCCTTTAGCGTGCATTCGGCGTTCCGGGATAACCTCACGGTCAAAGTGGGCCAGTTTTTCCAGAAACCAGACATCTTGCAGCAGCATCGGGCCGCGAGGACCTGCAGTCACGACATTATTATTATCGACAACCGGCGCGCCGGCACCGGTGGTTAGTCCTTTCTTGCTCATCTTTATCTCCTGACAAAGTTTTATGTAACTTATTCATCTCCCTGAAGGAAAAAAATAAGCTGAGCACACTTTGTAGAATAAATAGCCAGCACGGACAATCTGGCTCTGGCTATCGAATTGATACCCGGAGCCGTTGGCAAAATTCCGGTAGCAACTGGTTACAATCACAATGGCAAACGTCGTTTTAGTTCATTGATTCCTTAGCATTCGGCAGTACAATTTCGCGGTTTTTTGGGATTTTCTTATTATTATTTTCTGGATAGATAAAAATGAAAAAAAGCATATTTATGGCCCTCGCCGGCATGATGTTCGTCTCGACGGCGGCAAATGCGATCAGCGTCAGCGGGCAGGCCGGTGAGCACTACACCAATCTCGGCGTCGGATTCGGCACCGAATCGACCGGCCTGGCGGTAACCGGCAACTGGCTGCACAATGATGACGACGGCGATGCGGCGGGTCTGGGATTGGGCCTGAACATCCCCCTTGGGCCATTCCTGGCCACCGTGGGCGGCAAAGGCGTTTACACCAATCCGAACAACGGCGATGAGGGCTACGCGGCGGCGGTCGGCGGCGGTCTGCAGTGGAAAATCGGCGACAGCTTCCGTCTGTTCGGCGAATACTATTACTCTCCGGATTCACTCTCCAGCGGCATCGACAGCTATCAGGAAGCCAATGCCGGCGCGCGCTTTACCATTATGCGTCCTCTGAGCATCGAAGCCGGCTACCGCTACCTCAACCTGGCGGGTAAAGACGGCAACCGCGATAACGCGGTCGCTGACGGTCCGTACGTCGGCGTCAACGCCAGCTTCTAATCTCTGCGGCGCGGTATTCCGCCGCGCCTGATTTTCAGGCTTTTTCGCCAGCCGCTTTGCGATATAGTATTTCTACTTATCAGGCTGGAGTTCACAATGTTAAACGTGGAAATGCTGTCCACCGGCGATGAAGTACTGCATGGGCAAATCATCGATACCAATGCCGCGTGGCTGGCGGATTTCTTTTTTAATCAAGGATTACCCTTAAAGCGTCGCCATACCGTTGGTGACGATCTCGACTCCCTGGTGGCGATTTTACGCGAGCGCAGCGAGCATGCCGATGTGCTGATCGTCAACGGCGGTCTGGGGCCGACCAGCGACGACCTGAGCGCGCTGGCCGCCGCGACGGCCAAAGGCGAAGGGTTGATTTTGCACGAAGCGTGGCTGGAAACCATGACCCGTTTCTTTGCCGAGCGCGGCAGGCCCATGGCCGCCAGCAATCGTAAACAGGCGGAAATTCCGCAAAGCGCCGAGATGATCGATAACCCGGTTGGAACCGCCTGCGGTTTTGCCGTGCAGCTAAACCGCTGCCTGATGTTTTTTACCCCCGGCGTGCCTTCCGAATTTAAGGTGATGGTCGAGCAGGAAATCTTACCGCGCCTGCGCGAGCGTTTCCCGCTGCCTGCTGCGCCGCTGTGCCTGCGTCTGACCACCTTCGGCCGTTCCGAAAGCGAACTGGCGCAGAGCCTCGATCATCTGCAGCTGCCGCCGGGCGTGGTGATGGGCTATCGCTCCTCGATGCCGATTATCGAACTGAAGCTGACCGGGCCCGCTGAACAGCGCGAGGCGATGCTGGCGCTGTGGCCGGAAGTGCGGAAAGTGGCCGGAGAGAGCATGATTTTCGAAGGCACAGAAGGCCTGCCCGCGCAGATCGCCCGTCGTCTGCAGGAGCGTCAGCTAAGCCTGACGCTGAGCGAGCAGTTTACCGGCGGCCTGCTGGCGCTACAGCTTTCACGCGTCAATGCGCCGCTGTTGGCCAGTGAAGTCATTCCGTCGCAGGAAGAGACTCTGGCGCAGTCCGCGCGCTGGGCGGCTGAGCGGCGCGAGAAACATTTTGCCGGCCTGGCGCTGGCGGTCAGCGGCCAGGAGAGCGATCACCTGAATTTTGCGCTTTCTACGCCGGACGGCACCCACGCGCTGCGGGTGAAATTCACCACCAGCCGCCACAGCGTGCAGGTGCGTCAGGAGGTGTGCGCGATGATGGCCCTGAACATGCTGCGCCGCTGGCTGAACGGCCAGCCGGTGGCCGGCGAACACGGCTGGATTAACGTCGTCGAATCTCTCACGGTGTAAACAAACCTCCGCGTCGGGAGTCTTTCCCGACGCGCGATGAGTCCAGCCAGCTGTACTTGCTTTTAAATATTCTGTGTACTACCTCGCATTTTTATCCTTCCGAACGTCCACCCTGCTGGAATAGCGTCGTCATTTGAAGCCGCTCACAATTTATCCGCCTGACAACCGCAACACTGATTCCAGTATTCAGGATTGGAGTCCAGTATGTTGGAATCAAGCAAAGTCCCGGCGCTGACCCGCGCCATTGATATTCTCAATTTGATCGCTCGCATCGGTCCCTGCAGCGCGGCGACCATTATTGACGAACTGGGTATTCCGAAAAGTACCGCCTATCTGCTGCTGGGAGAGCTGAAAAAACAGCGCTTCCTCAGCATGGATAATCAGGATAACTACTGCCTGTGGACCAAGCTGGTTGAGCTGGCCGGGCAGGCGCTGAGCAAAATGGACCTGCGCGAGCTGGCGCGTCCGCGCCTGACGCAGCTGATGGATCAGTGTGGGCTGCTCTGCCACCTGGGCATTATCGACAGCGGCAACGCCTACTACATTCTGAAGATTGAGTCCCCGGCCACCATCAGCGTGCGCTCGCATGAGGGGAAGAGCCTGTCGCTGTATCGCTCCGGTATCGGTAAATGCCTGCTGGCCTGGCAGCCCGAGCGGGTTCAGGAGTCGATTATCAGCGAGCTGCGGTGGGAACGGGCGACGCCAACCACTATCACCAGCGCCCAGCAGCTTCGCGATGAGCTGGGGCGTATTCGCGCCCGCGGCTGGAGCTTCGATAACGGCGAAGACTATCCCGACGTTCGCTGCGTGGCCGCCCCGGTGTTTAACGCCAATAACGAGCTGACCGCCGCCATTTCCGTGGTGGGTACCCGTCTGCAAATCAATGAAGACAATCGCGATTACCTCGCCGGTAGGGCGATTGCCTGCGCCAAAGATATTTCCCGTCTGCTGGGGTGGAAGAGCCCCTTCGAACAACAAGCCTCATAATAAGGAGAAGATCATGACCCTACCAAAAATTAAACACGTCCGCGCCTGGTTTATCGGCGGCGCTACCGCAGAGAAAGGCGCTGGCGGCGGCGATTATCATGACCAAGGGGCAAATCACTGGATTGACGATCATATCGCCACGCCGATGAGCAAATATAAACAGTATGAACAGTCTCGCCAGTCGTTTGGCATCAACGTTCTCGGTACGCTGATCGTTGAAGTGGAAGCCGAAAACGGGCAGACCGGCTTTGCGGTGTCGACTGCGGGCGAGATGGGTTGCTTTATCGTGGAAAAACATCTGAACCGCTTTATTGAAGGTAAGTGCGTCAGCGATATCAAACTGATCCATGACCAGATGCTTAACGCTACCATGTATTACTCCGGATCCGGTGGTCTGGTGATGAATACTATCTCCTGTATCGACCTGGCGCTGTGGGATCTGTTCGGCAAAGTGGTTGGGCTGCCGGTTTATAAACTGCTGGGCGGCGCGGTGCGCGATGAAATTCAGTTCTACGCCACCGGGGCGCGCCCGGATCTGGCGAAGGAGATGGGCTTTATTGGCGGCAAGATGCCGACCCACTGGGGGCCGCACGATGGCGACGCGGGGATCCGCAAAGATGCCGCGATGGTGGCCGATATGCGCGAAAAATGCGGGCCGGACTTCTGGCTGATGCTGGACTGCTGGATGAGCCAGGACGTGAATTACGCCACTAAACTGGCCCACGCCTGCGCGCCCTCTAACCTTAAGTGGATCGAAGAGTGCCTGCCGCCGCAGCAGTACGAAGGCTACCGCGAGCTGAAACGCAATGCGCCAGCCGGAATGATGGTCACCAGCGGCGAGCACCACGGCACGCTGCAATCTTTCCGCACGCTGTCGGAAACCGGCATCGATATTATGCAGCCTGATGTGGGCTGGTGCGGCGGCCTGACCACGCTGGTGGAGATTGCGGCGATCGCCAAATCGCGCGGCCAGCTGGTGGTGCCGCACGGCTCGTCGGTCTATTCGCACCACGCGGTCATTACCTTTACCAATACGCCGTTCAGCGAGTTCCTGATGACCAGCCCGGACTGTTCAACAATGCGTCCGCAGTTTGACCCGATTCTGGTTGACGAGCCGGTGCCGGTAAACGGGCGCATTCATAAAAGCGTGCTGGATAAACCGGGCTTCGGCGTCGAGCTGAACCGCGACTGCAACCTGAAACGTCCTTATAGCCACTGATCCCGTCGTGCCGCACAGCGCAGATGTGCGGCCCATTGTGGAGGATATTACGATGAGCAACACCTTGCTTGAAAGCGTGGTGAAGAAAAACCGCGCCCGTTTGATCCCTTTTATGCTGGCGCTGTACGTGCTGGCGTTTCTTGACCGTTCGAATATCGGCTTTGCCAAAGAGACCTATCAGCTGGATACCGGCCTGAGCAACGAGGCCTATGCGCTGGGGGCGGGGATTTTCTTTGTGGTGTACGCCTTTCTCGGGGTGCCCGCCAACCTGCTGATGCGCAAATTCGGCGCAAGAAAATGGATCGGCTGCACCACCTTGCTGTGGGGGCTTCTCTCCGCGGCGATGGCGTGGGCGGACACCGAAGCGAAGTTTCTGCTGGTGCGTACCCTGCTGGGCGCCGCCGAGGCGGGCTTCTTCCCGGGTATGATCTACCTGACTTCCCAGTGGTTCCCGCAGCAGAACCGCGCCAGCATTATGGGGCTGTTTTATATGGGCGCGCCGCTGGCGCTGACCCTCGGGTCGCCGCTCTCCGGCGCGCTGCTGGAAATGCACGGCTTTATGGGCCATCCCGGCTGGTTCTGGATGTTTATCATTGAGGGGCTGCTGGCGGTCGGCGCCGGGTTCTTCACCTTCTTCTGGCTTGACGATACGCCGCAAAAGGCGCGTTTCCTGAGCGCTGCCGAAAAACAGGCGTTAATCAGCGAGCTGGCCAGCGAAGAGCAGAAAAAGGTGACTTCGCGTTTGTCCGATGCGCTGCGCAACGGCCGCGTCTGGCAGCTGGCCATTATTTATCTGACCATTCAGGTAGCGGTTTACGGTCTGATCTTCTTCCTGCCGACCCAGGTTGCCGCGCTGCTCGGCACCAAGGTGGGGTTTGTGGCTTCGGTGGTGACTGCTATTCCGTGGGTAGCGGCGCTGTTCGGGACCTGGCTGATTCCGCGCTACTCCGACCGTACCGGCGAGCGGCGTAATATTGCCGCATTCACCCTGCTGGCGGCGGCGATTGGCATTGCCGTCTCCGGGCTGGTGTCGCCAGTGCTGGCGATTATCGCGCTGTGCGTTGCCGCCGTGGGCGTCATTGCCGTACAGCCGGTGTTCTGGACCATGCCGACGCAGCTGTTGTCCGGTACGGCGCTGGCCGCGGGCATCGGTTTCGTCAACCTGTTTGGCGCCATCGGCGGTTTTCTGGCGCCGATTATCCGCGTCCAGGCTGAAACAATGTTCGCGAGTGATTCTGCCGGATTAGTGACGCTCGCCTGCGTGGCGATTGTCGGAGTTGTTATTATCTTTTCACTGCGCGTCAATCGTACGGTGCCGCAGGCTGACAGCGTACAGCATTAATGTAAGGGAGAACTATGAACGCAATTTTATCGAACCCATTTAAAGCGGGATTGTTGCAAGGGGAAGCGCAAATTGGCCTGTGGCTGAGCTCGACCTCTTCGTATATGGCTGAGATTGCCGCCACCTCGGGTTACGACTGGCTGCTGATTGACGGCGAACATGCGCCCAATACCATTCAGGACCTGTATCATCAGCTGCAGGCCATCGCGCCCTACGCCAGCCAGCCGGTGATTCGCCCGGTGGAGGGCAATCGTAGCCTGATTAAACAGGTACTGGATATCGGCGCCAGAACGCTGCTGATCCCGATGGTCGATACCGCTGAACAGGCGCGGGAGATCGTCTCGGCTACCCGCTATCCGCCGGTGGGCACCCGCGGCGTCGGGGCCGGGGTGGCCCGCGCCGCGCGCTGGGGGCGGGTAGAGAACTATATGGCGCAGGCCAACGATGAACTGTGCCTGCTGATTCAGGTGGAGAGCAAAACCGCCCTCGATAATCTGGATGCGATCCTCGAAGTGGAGGGGATTGACGGCGTCTTTATCGGCCCGGCTGACCTATCGGCTTCGCTGGGCTACCCGGACAACGCCGGGCATCCGGACGTTCAGCGCATTATCGAACAGAGCATCCGCCGCATTCGCGCGGCGGGAAAAGCCGCCGGTTTCCTCGCCGTTGACCCGGAGATGGCGCACAAAGCGCTGGCGTGGGGGGCCAATTTTGTCGCCGTGGGCGTTGATACCAACCTCTATACCCGCGCGCTGGATAAACGGCTGGCGATGTTCAAGCCGATAGCCGAACAGGCGAAGGGAAAGGGGAGCTATTAGTCCCCCCGCAGCCGGTGCTGGTATCAGGCCAGCGCCTGCGCCAGCAGAGAGATGGGATGTTCGCAGCGTTTGCTGGTGGACATCTCAATCTGCCATTTGCAGGTTTCACAATCGGTCACCACCAGGTCGGCGCCGCTCTCCTCAATTTGCCGGAACAGCGGCGCGCCAATGGCCTGCGATGAGTCGTAGTTCTCCGACTTAAACCCATAGGTGCCGGCAATGCCGCAGCATTGAGAGTCGAGCACCTCCAGATGCAAGCCGGGGATCAGCCGCAATAGCTCAAGGGTATACAGCGACCAGCCCATTTTCTCCATATGACAGGGGGTGTGATAGACCACCTTCAGCGGCAGCGGTTTTAGCTGCAGAGGCCGCCCATCATCCAACTGACGCCAGAGCCAGCGGGTTGCCAGCTCAATGCGATCGCGAACGTCGCGGTTCTCAATATCGAGTACGTGCGGGTATTCATCGCGTAGGGTAAAGGTGCAGGTTGATGAGGTCGCAATAATGGGGAGGCTATTTTCCCGCATCGCGGTGACGTTGCTCTGCGCCTGCTTGCGCGCCCTGGCAAAAAAACCGTTGGCAATTAGCGGCACGCCGCAGCACTGCTCCTTACTGAATAACTGCACGCCGATGCCCATGGCGTTCAGCACCCGGATAAGATCTTTGCCCAGCTGTGGGTGGTTGTAGTTGACATAGCAGCCGTGAAAAAACGCCACCTGTTCGGCGTATTGCGCCTGCTGAGCAGACAGCTGACGATACGCGCGGCGAAAGGAGCCAAAGCCATATTTCGGCAGCGTACGGCGGTGATCGATTTTAAGCGCGGCGTCGAGGAGTCGCCGTACCGGCTTCAGCCCGGTGGTGGCGTTCACCAGCGGGGCAAACGGCGTGGAGAGGGTGCCCATCAGGTCGGTATGGCTGAGGATCGCATCGCGCAGGGTGGGCTTTTGCCGACCATACTCCATGCGCGCGCGCTGGATAATATCGCCGATTTTGACGTCTGAGGGGCAGGCGACTTCGCAGCGTTTGCAGTTAATGCAGTATTTTAACGCCTCGTCGTAGAGCGTGCCGTCTTTCAGGCGCAGGCGCTCGCCGTCCGGCCCGGCCTGTTTTGGCCCAGGGTAGCGCGGGTTAACCCGGCTGACCGGGCAGGCGGTGGTGCAAACGGTGCATTTAATGCAGTGTTCAAAACGCGTGTCGTTCATGACTCACCTCCGGCAAGCTCGCCGATTAACCTTGCGGCGTGCAGCGCGGTGACCGCGCAGACGCCGCCGCCGCATCCCAGCGCGATGGCATCAAAACCGCCGAGAATAGAACCTACGGCGAACAGATTCTCCAGCGTCTGCCCCTGAAGCTGCGGACGCAGGGCCGCATCGGTTTTCAGGCCGAAACGCTGCCAGGGCTGGGAAGCAAAAAAGTCCTGCTGATACCAGCGCTCGCGCGGTAGCGTCTGCTGCAGATCAAGGCCAAGAATAGGCTCGCGCACGCCGCTGCGTTCGGCGACCAGCCCATTGCTGAAAAAGCTGCCGCTGGCCAGCACCGCGAAGCGCGGGCGCAGCGGGATATCGCCGTGGTTGCGCGTCCAGATAGCGTTAACGATACCGTTCTGCTGGCTAATATTGATGACTTCGTCGCCGGTAAGCCAGGTGCCGCCGCCGCGGATAAAATGCCGCTGGAGCTGGGCGTGCATGCGCATCCCCGGCACCGACGGCGGCAGCGTAGGCAGCAGGCGCAGCGGGCAGGGAAGGCGCTGCTGTAGCCACTGATACAGACGATCGTCGGCGAGGCCGAAGCAGGCGGGCATGATAATGAAACGGTGCCGCTGCGCCAGCGGACGCAGCGCCGCCAGCAGCGCCGGCCACTGCGTTTCATCGTCCAGACGGCGGGCGATATTGGCGGCGCGAAATTCGGATGGGCTATCGCGCAGAACATCAAGGAGCGGTAAATCTATCTCCTGCGCTTCGGCGTGAACGCCATGCTGGTTCAGCGAGGCGGCGGCAAGATGCGGCTGGAAGTCGCCGAATCCGCTGATGCCGACCACGCAGACGCCGTTGGCGGGCAGCGGCGCGGTGGCAATCTCCTGCGGCGAAAGCCAGGCCGCGCGTAAGGTTCCCAGCGGCGTCACGCGCAGATGCGGCTGGCTGGCCTCACCCTGCATGGCGATACCGCAGTCGGCAAACAGAGCCTGCGCCTGGCTGGCGTAACCCATTACCCGTTCGACGCCGAGTCTGGCATAAGGATGCTCGGGAAGCTGGCGGGCCAGCTGGCCGATGCCGTGAGCAACATCGGTGACGGTTTCGCCATTCGGCAACGTCGAGAGCAGATCCAGCGAGGCGGAAGAGAAGTGCAGGGCGCTTTGGCCGCGGCTGATAATCACGCTGCGCAGGCCGCGCTGATTGAGCGCCAGCCCGCAGAGCAGCCCGGCAAGGCCGCCGCCGATAATGGCGCAATCAAACTTCATCCTGATGCTCCTTTTGTAATCCGCACAGGCCGAGATAGACCCAGCGGGTGAACTCGCTTTCGCGCAGCGCGTCTCCCCAGGCCACCGGCTGGACGCCTTTCCAGCGCTCGTTCAGAAATTCAGACAGCTGGGTAAGGGAGCGCGCGGAGGTGGTGACGTTAAAACGCGCGAGCAGCCCGGCGGCCCGGCAGGCGCACAGCTCGCCCTGACAGGTGCCCATGCCGACGCGGGTGCGCCGGCGCAGGTCGAGCAGGTTTTTCACCGCCAGATTTTCGACCGCGTACTGAACCTCGCCGGCGGTGACCGCTTCGCATTCGCAGACCAGGCTGCGGTGCTGGCGGCTATCGCCAAGCCAGGCGGGGGTACGATCGCCGTGGCGATAAATGGCCGACCCGCGCAGCGATGCTGGTAAAGAGATGATTTTGCGTAACGTGGTTTCCGTCGGCTCCTGCGAGCCGGGAAGCGGCGCATCGGCGGTTGTACAGGGGGCGGTATTGCCGAGCTTGCGGCATACCGCATCCGTAGCCCATTCCGCCATCAGGCGGTAGGTCATCAGCTTACCGCCGGTGATGGTGATAAAACCTTCCATGCCGTCGCGCTGGGCGTGGTCGAGCAGCACGATGCCGCGGCTGACGCTGCGTCCACTGGGATCGTCATCGCTGGCGACCAGCGGACGTACGCCGGAGTAGGCGCGCAGTATCCGGGTCCGCCCCATGATCGGCGCCAGCTTTTCCCCCTCGCGTAGTAGCGTATCGACTTCCCCGGCCGTCACCCGGTTGTCGTCAATTTCGTCATAGGGAATGTGCATCGAGGTGGTGCCAATCAACGAAATGGTATCGCCGGGTACCAGGATATCGGCGTCAGCCGGTTTGCGGCAGCGGTTGATAACCTGACGGTTAATGCGGTGGTCGAGGATCAGCAGCGATCCTTTTGCCGGAAACATCGCGATGCGCAGGTCGGCATACTCTGCGATACGCTGCCCCCAGATCCCGGCGGCGTTGACCACCACCTGCGCGCGCAGGCTGAGCGGTTCACGGCGCTGACGATCGTAGAGCGCTACCCCCTGGACGCGATCGCCCTCGCGCAGCAGGCCGGTGACTTCGCAGCCGGTGAGGATCGTGGCGCCATGTTCGCGGGCATCGAGCATATTCGCGGCGGTGAGGCGGAACGGATCGACGGTGCCGTCCGGTACCTGCACGGCGCCAAGCAGCGCGGGATTCACGGCAGGCTCCAGGCGCAGCGTTTCGGCGGGCGTCAGAGGCTGGGCTTCAATACCCGCCTGCTGGCACGCGGTGATAAAGGTGTGCTGATACGCCGGGTCATCTTCCGGCAGGGTAATAAAGAGTCCGCTGGTGGGCTCAATGCAGTGGCGGGCGATACGGCGTAAGATGCGGTTTTCGCTGATGCACTCGCGCGCCGATTCGCTATCGGTGACCGCATAGCGCGCGCCGCTATGCAGCAGGCCGTGGTTACGTCCGGTCGCGCCGGTAGCGATATCGTAGCGCTCAACCAGCGCCGCCTTCAGCCCGCGCAGCGCGCAGTCGCGCGCGATCCCGGCGCCGGTTGCGCCGCCGCCAATAATAATGACGTCATATTCACGACTATCGGCCATCTCCCTGTCCTCTGTGTTCGTTTTACATCATTTAGCCATATCGATAGCGTTTAATGTTTGATTTCGAGCATATTTGCGCGTAATTCGAGCGTTTGTTGTGACTTTGTGCGCATATTAGAAAGCGTTGTCATATTTCTGTAACAAAGTGTGCGACATTTCACAGTATTAGATTTACGCTTTGCCTACTATCGCGACCAAATTAGAAGTCAGTGAATAAATTACGTTTTTTTGCATCGACGTCAGAAAAACAGCAATGGCCACGGAGGCTGATATGTTAAGTATATTTAAACCCGCAGCGCATAAGGCGCGTTTGCCAACGGCGGAAATCGATCCGTTATATCGTCGATTACGTTGGCAGATCTTTATCGGTATCTTCTTCGGATATGCCGCTTACTATCTGGTTCGTAAGAACTTTGCTTTGGCGATGCCTTATCTTATCGAACAGGGATTCTCCCGCGGCGATCTCGGCTTTGCGCTTTCCGGTATCTCCATCGCCTACGGATTTTCGAAATTCATCATGGGCTCGGTCTCAGACCGTTCGAATCCGCGCATTTTTTTACCGGCAGGGCTGATCCTGGCCGCGCTGGTGATGCTGGTCATGGGCTTCGTCCCGTGGGCGACCTCCAGCATTATGGTGATGTTTGTGCTGCTGTTCCTGTGCGGCTGGTTCCAGGGGATGGGCTGGCCGCCGTGCGGGCGCACGATGGTGCACTGGTGGTCGCAAAAAGAGCGCGGCGGTATTGTGTCGGTATGGAACTGCGCACATAACGTCGGCGGCGGGATCCCGCCGCTGCTGTTTCTGCTGGGGATGGCGTGGTTTAACGACTGGCACGCGGCGCTGTATATGCCAGCTTTCGGCGCGATCCTGCTGGCGATTTTCGCCTTCGCGATGATGCGCGATACCCCGCAGTCCTGCGGCCTGCCGCCGATCGAAGAGTACAAAAACGATTATCCCGACGACTATAGCGAGAAACACGAAGAAGAGCTGACCGCAAAGCAGATCTTTATGCAGTACATCCTGCCGAACAAGCTGCTGTGGTACATCGCCGTCGCTAACGTGTTTGTCTATCTGCTGCGCTACGGCATCCTCGACTGGTCGCCGACCTATCTGAAGGAGGTTAAGCACTTCGCGCTGGATAAATCATCCTGGGCCTACTTCCTTTATGAATACGCGGGGATCCCGGGCACCCTGCTGTGCGGCTGGATGTCGGATAAAGTATTTAAAGGCAACCGCGGCGCGACCGGCGTCTTCTTTATGACCCTGGTCACCATCGCCACCGTCGTTTACTGGCTGAACCCGCCGGGTAATCCGGGCGTGGATATGGCCTGCATGATCATCATCGGCTTCCTGATTTATGGCCCGGTGATGCTGATTGGCCTCCATGCGCTGGAGCTGGCGCCGAAAAAAGCCGCCGGCACCGCCGCGGGCTTCACCGGCCTGTTCGGCTATCTCGGCGGCTCGGTAGCCGCGAGCGCTATCGTTGGCTACACCGTCGATTTCTTCGGCTGGGACGGCGGCTTTATGGTGATGATCGGCGGCAGCGTGCTGGCTGTCCTGCTGTTGATTATCGTGATGCTGGGTGAACGACGTCATCACCAGCAGATGAAACAAGGCTAAGGAGCGGCGATGAAAAGTCAATTAACCGCTCTGATGAGCGGCATGATGCTGGCCGCTACCGCGCTCTCTTTCAGCGCCGTCGCGGGGGAGAAAATCGTTATCGCCCACCGCGGCGCCAGCGGCTATCTGCCGGAACATACCCTCCCGGCGAAAGCGATGGCGTATGCTCAGGGGGCCGATTACCTTGAGCAAGATCTGGTGATGACTAAAGACGACCGGCTGGTGGTGCTGCATGACCACTATCTGGACCGGGTGACCGACGTGGCGCAGCGTTTCCCGCAGCGGGCACGTAAGGATGGCCGCTTCTACGCCATCGACTTTACGCTCGCCGAGATAAAGTCGCTGAAGTTTACCGAAGGGTTTGAGCCGAAAGATGGCAAGAACGTGCAAACTTATCCGGGCCGTTTCCCGATGGGGAAGTCTGATTTCCGTATTCATACCTTTGAAGAGGAGATTGAGTTTGTGCAGGGGTTGAATCACTCAACCGGCAAAAACATCGGCATCTACCCGGAAATCAAAGCGCCGTGGTTCCATCATCAGGAAGGTAAGGATATTGCCGCCAGTACGCTTAAAGTGCTGAAAGAGTATGGCTATACCCGCAAGCAGGATAAGGTCTATCTGCAGTGCTTTGACGCGGATGAGCTGAAACGTATTAAACACGAGCTGGAGCCGAAGATGGGGATGGATCTCAATCTGGTGCAGCTTATCGCCTATACCGACTGGAATGAAACCCAGCAGCGGCAGGCCGACGGCAAATGGGTGAACTACAGCTATGACTGGATGTTCAAACCGGGGGCGATGGCGCAGATCGCGCAGTACGCTGACGGCATTGGTCCGGACTACCATATGCTGGTGGCCGAAGGCTCGAAGCCGGGTGATGTGAAGCTGACGGCTATGGTGAAAGAAGCTCACGCCAGCCATATGCAGGTCCATCCGTATACGGTCCGTGCCGATCAATTGCCGGAGTACGCAACCGACGTCAATCAGCTCTACAACGTGCTGTATCGCCAGGCGGACGTCGACGGCCTGTTTACTGATTTCCCGGATAAAGCGGTGCAGTTCCTGAACGCGAAGCAGTAAAAAGCCGGGCTTACCCGGCCTGTGAACGGCAGTTTTGTCGGTCGGGTAAGCGTTACGCCAGCCGACAAAACTTACATCTCAATTTCGATATCGCCTTTCGCCCGGCAGCAGCAGGGCAAAATCTCTCCCGGCTGGACAAACGCCAGCGGCTCGGTGAGCCAGTCAACCTGGCCCGACACCAGCCGTAGACGGCAGGAGCCGCAGTACCCTTCGCGGCACTGATACTCCACGTCGATATTGTGCGATTCCAGGGCCGCCAGCAGAGAGGGGTGTTCATCCTGACACTCAAGACGAGTGTCAGAAATCTTCAAAAAAATGCGTTTCATCAGAGCTGGAAGTTGCTCAGATCGTCGGCGTCGACTTCGGAATCGATCTGCCCGACGAGATAGGAACTGACTTCCACTTCCTGCGGCGCCACCTGCACGTTATCGGACACCAGCCAGGTGTTGATCCACGGGATCGGGTTGGAGCGGGTCTGGAACGGCAGATCGAGACCCACCGCCTGCATGCGGATGTTGGTAATGTACTCAACGTACTGGCAGAGAATATCTTTGTTCAGGCCGATCATCGAGCCGTCGCGGAACAGATAATCCGCCCACTCTTTTTCCTGCTGCGCCGCCTGCACGAACAGGTCGTAGCACGCCTGTTTGCACTCTTCGGCGATTGAAGCCATCTCCGGATCGTCGACGCCGGAACGCAGCAGGTTCAGCATGTGCTGAGTACCGGTCAGGTGCAGCGCTTCATCGCGGGCGATCAGACGGATAATCTTGGCGTTACCTTCCATCAGCTTGCGCTCGGCAAAGGCGAAGGAGCAGGCGAAGCTGACGTAAAAACGGATGGCTTCCAGCGCGTTCACGCTCATCAGGCACAGGTAGAGTTTCTTTTTCAGCTCGCGCAGGTTCACGGTGATGGTTTTACCGTTCACGCTATGGGTGCCTTCGCCCAGCAGATGCCAGTAGCTGGTCAGCTCAATCAATTCATCGTAATAGCTGGAAATCCCTTCCGCGCGTTTCTGAATCTGCTCGTTGGTGACGATATCGTCAAACACCATCGCCGGATCGTTAACGATATTGCGGATGATATGGGTGTAGGAGCGCGAGTGAATGGTCTCTGAGAACGCCCAGGTTTCAACCCAGGTTTCCAGCTCCGGAATTGAAATCAGCGGCAGCAGGGCGACGTTCGGGCTGCGTCCCTGGATCGAGTCGAGCAGCGTCTGATATTTCAGGTTGCTGATAAAAATGTGTTTTTCGTGTTCCGGCAGCGCCTGGTAGTCGATGCGGTCGCGGGAAACGTCAACTTCTTCCGGACGCCAGAAGAAGGAGAGCTGTTTTTCAATCAGCTTTTCGAAGATGTCATATTTTTGCTGATCGTAGCGGGCGACGTTCACCGGCTGACCAAAAAACATCGGCTCAAGCAGCTGATCGTTTTTGGTCTGAGAAAAAGTGGTATATGCCATGAGTGGGGATCCTGTCCTGGAATTACAAGCCGGGTGGCGCTTCGCTAACCCGGCCTACAATATACCGTAGGCCCGGCAAGCGACGCGCCGCCGGGCAATATTATCAAATCTTACATGCGCCGCTTTCGCAGCCGTCGTCCTGGATGGACGGCGCCAGATCGTCCTGGGCATCTTCCGCGCCATCGCGAGTGTTGTGATAGTACAGCGTTTTGACGCCGAACTTATAGGCGTTGAGCAAGTCTTTCAGCAATTGCTGCATCGGCACTTTACCTGACGGGAAGCGGGTCGGGTCGTAGTTGGTGTTGGCGGAAATCGATTGGTCGATAAACTTCTGCATAATACCGACCAGCTGCAAGTAACCGTCGTTGTTCGGCATTTCCCACAGCAGCTCGTAGCCGTTCTGCAGTTTTTCGTAATCCGGCACCACCTGGCGCAGGATCCCGTCTTTCGACGCTTTGATGCTGACGTGGCCGCGCGGCGGCTCAATGCCGTTGGTGGCGTTGGAGATCTGCGAAGAGGTCTCGGACGGCATCAGCGCGGAGAGCGTGGAGTTACGCAGGCCGTGCGTTTTGATCGATTCGCGCAACGCTTCCCAGTCGTAATGCAGGGATTCATTGACGATCGCATCCAGGTCTTTTTTATAGGTATCGATCGGCAGAATGCCTTTGGCATAGGTGGTTTCGTTAAACCACGGGCACGCGCCCTGCTCGATAGCCAGTTCGTTAGAGGCTTTCAGCAGGTAGTACTGAATCGCTTCGAACGTTTTATGCGTCAGGTTGTTGGCGCTGCCGTCGGAGTAGCGTTTACCGTGCTTCGCCAGATAGTAGGCAAAGTTGATTACGCCAATGCCCAGCGTACGACGGCCCATGGCGCCGCGTTTGGCTGCCGGGATCGGGTAGTCCTGATAATCCAGCAGGGCATCCAGCGCGCGAACCGCCAGCACCGCCAGTTCTTCCAGCTCATCAAGGCTATCGATAACGCCGAGGTTGAAAGCGGAGAGGGTGCACAGCGCAATTTCACCGTTTTCGTCGTTCACATCTTCCAGCGGCTTGGTCGGCAGGGCGATTTCCAGGCACAGGTTGGACTGGCGCACCGGCGCGACCACCGGGTCAAACGGGCTGTGGGTGTTGCAGTGGTCGACGTTCTGGATGTAGATACGGCCGGTGGAGGCGCGCTCCTGCATCATCAGCGAGAACAGCTCTACCGCTTTAATGCGCTGCTTGCGAATGCTGTCGTCCTGCTCGTATTTGGTGTACAGGCGCTCGAACTCGTCCTGATCGGCGAAGAACGCATCGTACAGGCCCGGGACGTCTGACGGGCTGAACAGGGTGATATCGCCGCCTTTCAGCAGACGGGTGTACATCAGCTTGTTGATCTGTACGCCGTAGTCCATGTGACGAACGCGGTTGGCATCGGTGCCACGGTTATTTTTCAGCACCAGCAGGCTTTCGACTTCCAGATGCCACATCGGGTAGAAGAGGGTCGCCGCACCGCCGCGCACGCCGCCCTGCGAGCAGGATTTCACTGCGGTCTGGAAGTGCTTATAGAACGGAATACAGCCGGTGTGGAACGCTTCACCGCCGCGAATCGGGCTGCCCAGCGCGCGGATACGCCCGGCGTTGATGCCGATACCGGCACGCTGGGAGACGTATTTTACAATCGCGCTGGAGGTGGCGTTAATCGAATCCAGGCTGTCGCCGCACTCGATCAGCACGCAGGAGCTGAACTGGCGGGTCGGGGTGCGCACACCGGACATAATCGGCGTCGGCAGGGAGATTTTAAACGTCGACACCGCGTCATAGAAACGCTTGATGTAGTCCAGACGCGTCTCGCGCGGGTAGTTGGAGAACAGGCACGCGGCGACCAGAATGTACAGGAACTGGGCGCTTTCGTAGATCTCGCCGGTGACGCGGTTCTGCACCAGATATTTGCCTTCGAGCTGCTTAACCGCCGCGTAGGAGAAGGTCATATCGCGATCGTGCTCGATGAACGAATCCATCTGCTTGAACTCTTCTTCCGTGTAGTCTTCCAGCAGATGAGTATCGTATTTGCCGTTTTTCACCATTTTCGACACGTGGTCGAACAGCGCTGGCGGCTCAAACTGGCCGTAGGCTTTTTTACGCAGGTGGAAAATCGCCAGGCGGGCGGCAAGATACTGGTAATCCGGGGCGTCGCGGGAAATAAGGTCCGCGGCGGCTTTGATAATGGTTTCGTGAATGTCGGCGGTTTTGATGCCGTCATAGAACTGAATGTGGGAACGCAGTTCTACCTGGGAGATGGAAACGTTATTCAGTCCTTCTGCCGCCCAATCCAGCACGCGGTGGATTTTATCGAGATTGATGCGCTCGGTGCTACCGTCGCGCTTTGTCACCAGCAGACTCTGATTCATGTGGATTATACCTGTCCGTGAAAGAAAATATCCCCCACTTATCCACAGATCGCCGTTGTGACTAACTCTGTGGATAAATACTATATGTAGGGGGTTGTCGATAAAAGAAACGCTATATGGTGAGTATTCTAGTAAGGATTCTTTTGAGTACAAGAGTTGATTTTGAGGTTAAATTGAGGTTGCGGAAGGGTAATAATCGCCAAGTCCACGCCACATAAGGCCTGGAGAAGATGTCAATAAATCAGAAAAAAAAATGAAAATTTGATCGAGTGCTGATTTCTTCATCGGAAGAAAAAATCACGCGGCTTGATGCCGCGCAATCATCATAGGAAATACAGCTGACGTTATGCTTTTTTCGCCGTTGTATGCAACATATAGTTAACATCAACCCCTGGCGCCAGCTTGAAGGTATTGGTCAACGGATTGTAGTGGAGACCGGTAATATGCTGCTCTTTCAGAATAGTCTCATCAACCCAGCCGATCAGCTCCGCCGGTTTAATGAATTTCTTCGCGTCATGGGTACCTTTTGGCACCATCTTCATAACGTATTCGGCGCCCACGACCGCCATCAGCCACGCTTTACCGTTACGGTTAATAGTTGAGAAGAAGACCTGGCCGCCGGGTTTGACCAGCCGCGCGCAGGCGTGGACCACCGACTGCGGGTCCGGGACGTGCTCCAGCATCTCCATGCAGGTGACGACGTCATACTGCCGGGCATGCTTCGCCGCGTGCTCTTCAACGGTTTCCTGGACGTATTCGACCTGAATACCGCTCTCCAGGGCATGCAGCCTGGCCACCTGTAGCGGTTCGAAACCCATATCCAGACCGGTCACCGTTGCGCCTTCTCGAGCCATGCTTTCAGCCAGAATGCCGCCGCCGCAGCCGACATCGAGCACCTTTTTGCCAAACAGGCCGCCGGAGCGCTCCGCGATATAGCCAAGACGTAGAGGGTTGATGCGATGTAACGGCTTGAATTCGCCTTCTAAATCCCACCAGCGCGAGGCGACGGCTTCAAATTTAGCGATTTCATTATGATCAACATTGTGGGCCACCGACGGTTTTTCGGCATTCATGGGCGCTTTTACTCCTGTTCAGTTCAGACCCGCGAGTATATCAGGCCTCAGGGATGAATAAACCGTCTATCCCTGTCGCCTTCCGCCGCGCGAAAATCATTGGGTATAGGTTTACCCGTATCACTACGGGTGTGTTATAATTTGCGACCTTTGAATCCGGGATACAGTAGAGGGATAGCGGTTAGATGAGCGACCTTGCGAGAGAAATTACACCGGTCAACATTGAGGAAGAGCTGAAGAGCTCGTATCTGGATTACGCGATGTCGGTCATTGTTGGCCGTGCGCTGCCGGATGTCCGAGATGGCCTGAAGCCGGTACACCGTCGCGTACTATACGCCATGAACGTATTGGGCAATGACTGGAACAAAGCCTATAAAAAATCTGCCCGTGTCGTTGGTGACGTAATCGGTAAATACCACCCTCATGGTGATACTGCCGTGTATGACACCATTGTACGTATGGCGCAGCCATTCTCCCTGCGTTACATGCTGGTAGATGGCCAGGGTAACTTCGGTTCTGTCGACGGCGACTCCGCCGCAGCGATGCGTTATACGGAAATCCGTATGTCGAAGATCGCCCATGAACTGATGGCCGACCTGGAAAAAGAGACGGTGGATTTCGTCGATAACTATGACGGCACGGAAAAGATCCCTGACGTTATGCCGACCAAAATCCCGAACCTGTTAGTCAACGGTTCGTCCGGTATCGCGGTAGGTATGGCGACCAACATTCCGCCGCACAACCTGACCGAAGTGATCAACGGCTGTCTGGCCTACGTTGAAAACGAAGACATCAGCATTGAAGGGCTGATGGAACATATTCCGGGCCCGGACTTCCCGACCGCCGCGATCATCAACGGTCGCCGCGGCATTGAAGAGGCCTATCGTACCGGTCGCGGTAAAGTGTACATTCGCGCCCGCGCGGAAGTGGAAGCTGACGCGAAAACCGGTCGCGAAACCATCATCGTGCATGAAATTCCGTATCAGGTGAACAAAGCGCGCCTGATTGAGAAAATCGCTGAGCTGGTCAAAGACAAACGCGTCGAAGGCATCAGCGCGCTGCGCGACGAGTCTGATAAAGACGGCATGCGTATCGTGATTGAAGTGAAGCGCGATGCGGTGGGTGAGGTGGTGCTTAACAACCTCTATTCGCAGACTCAGCTGCAGGTATCCTTCGGTATCAACATGGTTGCCCTGCACCATGGTCAGCCGAAGATCATGAACCTGAAAGAAATTATTGCCGCGTTCGTGCGCCACCGCCGCGAAGTGGTGACCCGCCGTACGATTTTCGAACTGCGTAAAGCCCGCGATCGCGCGCACATCCTTGAAGCGCTGGCGATTGCCTTGGCCAACATCGATCCGATTATTGAGCTGATTCGCCGCGCGCCGACGCCGGCGGAAGCGAAAGCTGGCTTAATCGCCCGTTCATGGGATCTGGGCAACGTTTCCGCGATGCTGGAACGCGCGGGCGATGACGCCGCGCGTCCGGAATGGCTGGAACCTGAATTCGGCGTGCGCGACGGCCAGTACTACCTGACCGAACAGCAGGCACAGGCGATTCTGGATCTGCGTTTGCAGAAACTGACCGGCCTTGAGCATGAAAAACTGCTCGACGAATACAAAGAGCTGCTGGAACAGATTGCGGAACTGCTGCATATTCTGGGCAGCGCCGATCGCCTGATGGAAGTTATCCGCGAAGAGCTGGAGCTGGTCCGTGAACAGTTCGGCGACGCGCGCCGTACCGAGATCACCGCTAACAGCGCCGATATCAACATCGAAGACCTGATCAACCAGGAAGATGTTGTCGTGACCCTTTCGCATCAGGGCTACGTGAAGTATCAGCCGTTAACCGACTACGAAGCGCAGCGTCGCGGCGGTAAAGGCAAATCTGCGGCGCGTATCAAAGAAGAAGACTTTATCGACCGTCTGCTGGTGGCCAACACCCACGACACGATCCTCTGCTTCTCCAGCCGCGGTCGTCTCTACTGGATGAAAGTGTATCAGCTGCCGGAAGCCAGCCGCGGCGCGCGCGGTCGTCCGATCGTCAACCTGCTGCCGCTGGAAGCCAACGAGCGCATCACCGCGATCCTGCCGGTCCGCGAATACGAAGAGGGCGTGAACGTCTTTATGGCCACCGCCAGCGGTACCGTGAAGAAAACGGCGCTGACCGAATTCAGCCGTCCGCGTTCCGCCGGTATTATCGCGGTTAACCTTAACGAAGGCGACGAACTAATAGGCGTCGATCTGACCTCCGGTCAGGACGAAGTCATGCTGTTCTCCGCCGCCGGTAAAGTGGTGCGCTTTAAAGAGGACGCCGTCCGCGCGATGGGCCGTACCGCCACCGGCGTGCGCGGCATCAAGCTGGCCGGCGAGGACAAGGTGGTCTCGCTGATCGTTCCGCGCGGCGAAGGCGCCATCCTGACCGTCACGCAGAACGGCTACGGTAAACGTACCGCGGCGGAAGAGTATCCCACCAAGTCGCGTGCGACCCAGGGCGTTATCTCTATCAAAGTCACCGAACGCAACGGTTCCGTTGTGGGCGCGGTGCAGGTAGATGACTGCGACCAGATTATGATGATCACCGATGCGGGCACGCTGGTACGAACCCGCGTTTCTGAAGTGAGCATTGTCGGTCGTAACACTCAGGGCGTGATTCTGATCCGCACCGCGGAAGATGAAAACGTGGTTGGCCTGCAGCGCGTTGCTGAGCCGGTTGATGACGAAGAGCTGGATGCCATCGACGGCAGCGCGGCGGAAGGCGATGAGGATATCGCGCCGGAAGCGGATACCGACGATGATATTGCCGAAGACGAAGAGTAATTCTCTGCGGTAATTGTTCTGAAAGGGTCGGGGCTATCCCCGACCCTTTTTGTTTTCCCGTTGCGGGACCGTTGTTTTATCGTTACCTTAACGCCATTCTGTTGAGCCCCTGACGGCCGAGCATCGCCACATTGAAATATCTAGCTTCTTTCCATAACACGTTAAAGGTTTCACGCTATCTGTTCAGAGCGCTGGCGGTACTGCTGTGGGTGCTGGTCGCTTTTGTGTCGGTGTTTTACATCGTCAACGCTTTGCACGATCGCGAATCGGAAATTCGCCAGGAATTTAACCTCAATGCCGATCAGGCGCAGCGCTATATCCAACGTACGGCCGACGTGATCAAAGAGCTGAAGTACGTTGCGGGCAACCGGCCGATGGACGGCGGCGAAGGCGGCGATACGCCGGTTCAGCGCGGCGATATCGCGATACCTAATTTTGAACCGCTCTACCCGGATTCCGACTGCGCGCTGATGAGTACGACCTGGCGTAATTCGCTACAGTCACTGGCGTGGTTTATGCGCTACTGGCGCGACAATTTCTCAACGGCCTACGACCTCAATCGTATTTTTTTGATTGGCAGCGACAATCTGTGTATGGCCAACTTCGGTCTGCGTGATATTCCGCTGGAGCGGGACCATGCGTTAAAAGTACTGCATCAGCGGATTGAGCAGTATCGCGACGCTCCGCAAAACGAGCGCGGTAACAATCTGTTCTGGATAAGCCAGGGCGTGCGTCCGGGCGTGGGCTATTTCTATGCGCTGACCCCAATCTATGTGGCGAATCGCCTGCAGGCGATGCTCGGCGTTGAGCAAACCATCCGTATGGAAAGCTTCTTTACCCCCGGCAGTCTGCCGATGAACGTCACTATCCTCGACGATAACGGTCAGTCGCTGATTTCGCTTGCCGGGTCGGACAGCAATATTAAACCGGATGCGAAGTGGATGCAGGAGCGTCTGTGGTTCGGCTATACCGCCGGTTTTCGCGAGCTGGCGATGAAAAAAAACCTGCCGCCATCATCCCTGAGCATTGTCTATTCGGTGCCGGTGGATCAGGTGCTGGAACGCATCCGGATGCTGATACTGAACGCCGTGGTGCTCAATCTGCTGACCGGCGTCCTCCTTTTTGTCCTCGCCCGCATGTATGAACGGCGGATTTTTATTCCGGCAGAAAATGACGCCCAGCGGCTGGAAGAGCATGAGCAGTTCAATCGAAAAATTGTTGCCTCCGCGCCGGTGGGGATCTGTATTTTACGTACGCTCGACGGCACCAACATCCTGAGTAACGAGCTGGCGCATAACTATCTCAACATGTTAACCCACGAGGACAGGCAGCGGCTGACGCAAATTATCTGCGGCCAGCAGGTGAACTTTGTCGATGTGCTGACCAGCAATAACACCAACCTGCAAATCAGCTTTGTCCACTCCCGCTACCGTAATGAGAATGTGGCGATTTGCGTGCTGGTGGATGTCTCGGCGCGCGTCAAAATGGAGGAGTCGCTGCAGGAGATGGCCCAGGCCGCAGAGCAGGCCAGCCAGTCGAAATCAATGTTCCTCGCCACCGTTAGTCACGAACTGCGCACGCCGCTGTACGGAATTATCGGTAACCTTGATTTATTGCAGACCAAAGAGCTGCCGAAGGGCGTCGATCGCCTGGTGACGGCGATGAACAACTCTTCCAGCCTGCTGCTGAAAATTATTAGCGATATCCTCGACTTCTCAAAAATTGAGTCCGAGCAGCTCAAAATTGAGCCGCGGGAGTTTTCGCCGCGCGAGGTCATGAACCATATTTCCGCCAACTATCTGCCGCTGGTTGTGCGTAAGCAGCTGGGGCTGTACTGCTTTATTGAGCCTGACGTACCGCAGCTGATGTCCGGCGATCCCATGCGCCTGCAGCAGGTTATTTCCAACCTGCTAAGTAATGCGATTAAGTTTACCGATACCGGCTGCATTATTCTGCACGTGGAACGGGCGGGCGACTATCTGCAAATCAGCGTCAGAGACACTGGGGAGGGGATCCCGGCGAAAGAGGTGGTACGCCTGTTCGATCCGTTCTTCCAGGTCGGCACCGGCGTGCAGCGCAACTTCCAGGGGACGGGACTCGGTCTGGCGATCTGTGAAAAGCTTATCAGCATGATGGATGGCGATATTGCCGTTGAAACCGAGCCCGGGATGGGCAGCCGGTTTACCATTCGTATCCCACTGTATGGCGTACAAAATACGCCGCCGCTGCTGATTGACGGCCTGGCTGAAAAATGCTGCTGGCTGGCGATTGATAATAGCTCGCTGGCGCTGTTCGTTGAGCAGTTGCTGAATTACCACGGTATCCCGGTCCGCCGCTATGCGGGGCAAGCGCCGGGAGCGGAAGATATTTTATTGACCGATAGCGAGGCGCGTGAAGCCTGGCCCGGCGGCGCGATGGTGATCTTCTGTCGACGCCATATCGGTATTCCGCAGGAGCGGGCGCCCGGCGAATGGCTGCATAGCGTGGCCACGCCGCATGAACTGCTGCCGCTGCTGGGACGCATCTTCCATATCGCCGTGGCCAGCGCGGAAAACGAGCCCGCGCTATCCGCGGCGGATGCGCAAACCACCAGCAATGATGACATGATGATCCTGGTGGTGGACGATCATCCCATTAACCGACGTCTGCTGGCCGATCAGCTGGGATCGCTGGGCTATCAGTGCGTAACGGCAAATGATGGGGTCGATGCGCTGAATGTTCTGAGCAAGCAGCATATTGATATCGTGCTTAGCGACGTCAACATGCCGAATATGGATGGCTATCGCCTGACCCAGCGCATACGCCAGCTGGGACTAACGCTGCCGGTGATCGGGGTCACCGCCAACGCCCTGGCGGAAGAGAAGCAGCGCTGCCTGGAGTCGGGGATGGACAGCTGCCTTTCTAAGCCGGTGACTCTGGATATTATCAAGCAAACCCTGACGGTCTACGCCGCACGGGTACGTAAGGGAAGGGAGTAAGGCAGTTTCCCGGATAGCGCAGCGCTATCCGGGAAGGAAGACGTTAGTCTTTGTCCGTGGAGCTCAGGGAAACGGAAGAGAGGTAGTTCAGCAGGGCAATGTCGTTTTCCACGCCGAGCTTCATCATTGCCGATTTTTTCTGGCTACTGATGGTTTTGATACTGCGGTTGAGCTTTTTGGCAATCTCGGTGACCAGGAAGCCTTCGGCGAACAGACGCAGTACTTCACTCTCTTTAGGCGACAAACGTTTGTCGCCGTAACCGCCGGCGCTGATTTTTTCCAGCAGGCGCGAAACGCTTTCCGGGGTGAATTTTTTGCCTTTTTGCAGCGCGGCCAGCGCTTTAGGCAGATCGGTTGGCGCACCCTGTTTCAGGACGATCCCTTCGATGTCCAGATCCAGCACCGCGCTCAGGATCGCCGGGTTGTTATTCATTGTCAGGACAATGATGGACAGATCCGGGAAATGACGCTTGATGTATTTGATAAGCGTAATGCCATCGCCGTATTTATCACCGGGCATGGATAAATCGGTAATCAGGACGTGTGCGTCCAGCTTTGGCAGATTGTTGATTAAGGCCGTGGAGTCTTCAAACTCGCCAACAACGTTCACCCACTCAATTTGTTCAAGTGACTTACGAATACCGAACAGTACGATCGGATGGTCATCGGCAATAATTACGTTCATATTGTTCATGTATTAGGCTACCTTGCTACAGCAAGCTCTTGACGTAAACGTCAATGTCGCTGATATATTTTTCTATGCCTTGCGCATCTTTTTCACGAATCAGATGCTCAAGCGTTTCACATAACTGCTTGCCGGGTACCAGATTTAGCATAGCAAACGCCCCTTTGAGGCGGTGAGCGGTCTGCGCCAGCGCGGCGAAATCGCCTGTTGCCCGTTCATTATACAGCCTCTTAACATCATCTGGTACCGTGTCAGCAAACAGCGTGTAATAGCCGCTGGCATGCAGTTCGGCGTTACTTTCGCTACCGGCAGAGGAAGGGTGCTCCTCTTCCTCTGCAAGCTGCTGCTCAATCAGCTGGAGGATAGCTTCCTGCATCGCAGCGCTGATATTAAAATTCACGCGGAGCTGACCAGGACCAATCTTATGAACCCGGACCTCATCATCGCTTAAAAGCAAGCCCGAAGCAGTAAGATTAGACGGATTATCCGTTAAAAAGAGATCATATTGTTGACTTGTGATTCTGTCATCCGGCGTGATGCAGGTGGCCCCCCAGCTTTCAAGCTGGCGGGTGACGATACGGCGGACTTCATTGGCCGTCACATCAAGCAGTATCACGACCTCATCGAGCAGATGTTCCCCTGAATCACTCTCCTCTGCGCTGGCGGCCATTTTTAGATGCAGGGAGTAGCGGGTGCCCAGCGACTCGCGCGCTTTGATATTGAGCTGCCCGCCTAGCTTGCGGGTCAGGCGATCGCAGAGCCAGAAGGTGAGGGCATTGGCTTTACCGTAAAGGTCTGCCTGCGTCTCGTTGAGGAACGGGAAGTGCATATTGTCGATTTCGTTCGCCGAAACGCCGTTGCCGGTATCCAGAATACGGAAGGTCAGGCGGTCATCCGCTGATTCATCTTTACTCACTTCCAGGGTGATTTTGCCAATAGGCGTGGTGGTAACCGAGTATCGGATGAGCAGTAAAAGGGTGCGGCGCAGGGCGTCGCGATCGCCGTAGCGTTGCTCATTGGCCGGCAGCGCGTTGTTAATCAGCAGTTGAAGACCTTTACGTTTGATGATGGGCAGGACTTCAGGCACCACTTCATCTATCAATTCCTGAATGGAGAACAGACCCTGTGCGCTCTTCCAGCTATCGCTCTCCAGCAGGTTTGCCAGCTGTATTTCATCGACCAGCTGGACCAGTTCATCCGCATGCTGGGCCAGCTTGCGGCTTTCGGCTATGCCGAGCGCCGCGGCTTCTTCCGCCAGCGTTTGCGCCGGCTGCTTCAGCGCCGTACCGATATGCTGCATAAAAGCAGTGCGGCCCAGCTGGTTTTTCTCATACAGGCGCTGGGCCTGCTTGAGCTTCTTATTCACCAGCACTTCACGGTCCTGATCGCGAATAATAAAGATTTGCGTACGCGGCGAAACCTGACTGCGGAACTGACGGATTTCATACAGTTCATTGTTCACCGTCGCCTGAATTACGCCCTGATGCTGATCGGCCATGTTAATGATGTTTTGCAGGTTCAGATGCGGCAGCAGATGATCGGCAATCGGATTGCTTATCACCGTACGGTTAGCGTCCTGATCGTGCACCAGCAGCCCTAGCGGCAGCAGGGAAACAATCTCTTCGTGAATGGCGCGCTGGGCGCGCAGCTCATTATTGGCTGCCGAAGAGACCGCCGTTCCCACGATGCTTTTGCGGCCGCTGTAGTGACGGAAGGTGGTAAATCCGAACAGCGCCAGCGCCAGCAGACCAATGTTCAGCAACAGCGGCAGTAAGATACTCTGCAAGGACTCCAGAATCAGCTCGCTAAAGGGGACCATCCAGACCAGACGCATACCGGTGGTATTAATGGTGGTGAGAATTTCAATCTGCGGGCCGTTAAAGTTAATGCTGACGATGTCGGCGGCTTCTTTATCCGGATTGCTGTTGACGCTTTGCGACGGATCGGGCTCCAGCCGGAAGCTCTCCAGCGACATACTGGGAGGAATGAGATCGTTAATGGGCAGATCGAAGGTGACAACGGTCGCCAGGTGACCGGGCTGGTTGAATGTCGTGCGTAAAGTAAAGTAGTAGCCGTTTTGCCAGGCAAGGTGGCGCAGCGACGAAAAGGTCTCGCGTTCATCTAAGGTGTTGGCCTGAAGCAGCATTTCTGCCCGTCGTGATTCGACGACGCTGCTGATGGTCGACTCTTTGAAGCTGGAAGAGAGATCTTTTAAGGGCAGCGTTGAAACCAGAATCAGGCTGTTATCAAGCCCGTTCAGGTAATACATCGACCAGGGAATCGTCTCGGCGCCCCACAGGATATCGAGATAGTTGGAGATCTTTTGCGTCATTTCCAGCGTTGAGCCGTCATGCGAGCCAAAAATCAGCGCTTCCGTTTTGCGCCGGGGTTTCTCCAGGTAGTAAACATCCTGTTTTAATCGCGTTTCCTGGAGCCCTGTCTCTGAGGCTGAACTGGACGAGGTCGCGGCGATATTGTCATAAATCTGCCAGGTGGCGTAGCGCCAGGTATCGATGCGTTTATGTAAGTCGTAGCTGACATCGACCACCTGGTAGCTTTTGTCTTTTAGCCAGGTGTTAACGGCGCTTTGGATCATGACCCCCATCGTCGCCAGCAGGACAATGACCATGAGAATAAAGAAGCGAGTAATGTTGCCGGGTATCAGGGAAAATTTTTTCGGGGTCATCGTGTGAGAGTACGACTCATCAGTGTGTGTAAACGGACTGTTGCACCAAGTTAACCGGGGGCAGCGCAGATGCTACGAACAGTATAAAGGTTAACGTGCAAAATCCATACATCTGAATACCCTACAATGACTTTTTTGCCTTGAGATTTATCTCAAACCAATAAGGCGTACAAAGATGTACGCCCCGGTGGTTTTTGTACAATTATTTACGGATTCGAGAATGTAAATAGCACTAAATAACAAGAAATTATATAAATGACCCTGGGTTTAGCCGTAAGTTGTTTGATTAATAACCGTTATTTTTTTCGCGGCTAGCAGGGAATAATTAAAGATGTGTAAAGAAGGGTAAAAAAAACCGGATGCGAGGCATCCGGTTGAAATAGGGGTAAACAGACATTCAGAACTGAATGACGGTAATAAATAAAGTTAATGATGATAGCGGGATTAATTTTAGTCCCAGATGAGAATTTTGTTTTACCATTCAGTGCTATAGGTGTGTAACTGTGTAACTCGTTGACGTTTATTGATAATTTTTATTTTTTGATTATTAGTGCTTATTTTTATGAGCTTTTTGTGCGGAAAAAAAGTTCCCTTGTATTTACAAATTGAAACATCTTGTGGGTATTTTGAAACATCTTAGAAGTTTTAGTATCATATTCTTGTTGGATTATTCTGCATTTTGCAGCACAATGAAATAGCCGACTGATTAGAAGGGTAATCAGTAAGCAGTGGCAATAATAAAAGGCATATAACAAACAGAGGGTTAATAACATGAAAGTTAAAGTACTGTCCCTCCTGGTACCGGCACTGCTGGTAGCGGGCGCAGCGAATGCGGCTGAAGTCTATAACAAAGATGGCAACAAATTAGACCTGTACGGTAAAATCGACGGTCTGCACTATTTCTCTGACGACAAAGGCCAAGATGGCGACCAGACCTACATGCGTCTGGGCATCAAAGGCGAAACCCAGATCAATGACCAGCTGACCGGTTACGGCCAGTGGGAATACAACGTCCAGGCTAACAACACCGAGAGCTCCAGCGATCAGGCGTGGACTCGTCTGGCGTTTGCGGGTCTGAAATTCGGCGACGCGGGTTCTTTCGACTACGGTCGTAACTACGGCGTTGTTTACGACGTAACTTCCTGGACTGACGTTCTGCCGGAATTCGGCGGCGACACCTACGGTTCTGACAACTTCCTGCAGTCTCGCGCTAACGGCGTGGCAACCTACCGTAACTCTGACTTCTTCGGTCTGGTTGACGGCCTGAACTTTGCTCTGCAGTATCAGGGTAAAAACGGCAGCACCAGCGGCGAAGGTTCGACCAACAACGGTCGTGACTGGAACAAACAGAACGGCGACGGTTACGGTACCGCTGTAACTTATGATATCTACGACGGTATCAGCGCTGGTTTCGCGTACTCTCACTCCAAACGTACCAGCGATCAGAACACCAAAGCTGTTCTGGGCCGTGGTGATAACGCTGAAACCTATACCGGTGGTCTGAAATATGACGCCAACAACATCTACCTGGCGACTCAGTACACCCAGACCTACAACGCAACTCGCGCTGGCAACCAGGGCTTTGCTAACAAAGCGCAGAACTTCGAAGTGGTTGCACAGTACCAGTTCGACTTCGGTCTGCGTCCGTCCGTGGCTTACCTGCAGTCCAAAGGTAAGGATCTGGAAGGTTACGGCGATCAGGATCTGCTGAAATATGTTGATGTAGGCGCGACCTACTACTTCAACAAAAACATGTCCACCTACGTTGACTACAAAATCAACCTCCTGGACGACAACCGCTTCACTCGTGCTGCCAATGTGTCTACCGACGACATCGTTGCTCTGGGCCTGGTTTACCAGTTCTAAGTACGCTGAAGTTTGAAAAAAGGCGCCGATGGCGCCTTTTTTTATGCCCGGTTTAACCTTGCTGGTGTACTCTTTGCGCCTTAGCCAGAGGAAGCCAATTTTATGGATATCACTTTTTTTCGCGCCGCCCTGTTCGGCGCCTGCGTATTACTTTCAGGCTGTGATTCAGCCACCGCTCCCCAGACGCCAAAATCCGCCGCCACCGTGCTGGAGGGTAAAACCATGGGCACATTCTGGCGGGTCAGCGTCATCAACCTTGATGAGGCGAAGGCCGAGGCGCTGCGCCAGAAAGTGCAGGCTCAGCTCGATGCTGACGACCGTCTGCTTTCCACCTGGAAGAACGATTCAGCGTTGATGCGCTTTAACCATTCGCCGGGTACGTCGCCGTGGCTGGTCAACGAGGCGATGGCGGATATCGTGACGATGTCGCTGCGAATTGGCGCAAAAACCCATGGCGCCATGGATATCACCGTCGGGCCGCTGGTCAATTTATGGGGCTTTGGCCCGGATAAACAGCCGGTCAAAACGCCGGATCCGCAGCAGATCGTCGCGGCAAAAGCGCGCAGTGGACTACAGCATCTGACGGTGATCAACCAGGCCGGCCAACAGTATCTGCAAAAAGACATTCCGGATCTGTTCGTCGATCTCTCTACCGTAGGTGAAGGCTACGCCGCCGATCATCTGGCGCGCCTGATGGAGCAGGAAGGGATCTCGCGCTATCTGGTCTCGGTGGGCGGCGCGCTGGTGAGCCGGGGGATGAATGCGGAGGGGCAGCCGTGGCGGGTGGCTATCCAGAAGCCGACCGATCGCGAAAACGCGGTGCAGGCGATCGTTGATATCAACGGACATGGCATCAGTACCTCCGGCAGCTACCGCAACTACTATGAGCTTGACGGTAAGCGCATCTCGCACGTTATCGATCCGCAGACCGGGCGACCTATCGATCATAAACTGGTTTCAGTGACCGTTATCGCTCCGACGGCGCTGGAGGCCGACGGCTGGGATACCGGGCTGATGGTGCTGGGGCCGGAAAAAGCGCAGGACGTGGTTCGCGAACAGGGGCTGGCGGTGTATATGATTGTCAAAGAGGGGGACGGGTTTAAAACCTGGATGTCGCCGCAGTTCCGCGCGTTCCTCGTCGGCGAGAAAAATTAAAGCGCAAGATTTCGGGTTTTTGTTAACGGACTTCGGCCCAGACTGCAGATACACTTACAGCAGGAGTTCGTGATGAAACCGATAATGATTGATACCGATGAGCGCCGCTGGCAGGCGGTATGCGAACGTGATGCCCGCGCCGATGGTCAGTTTGTTTTTGCCGTGCTGACCACCGGCGTTTGCTGCCGTCCGTCCTGCCGTTCGCGTCGCGCGCTGCGGGAAAATGTTCGCTTTTACCCTGACATTGCAACCGCGCAGGCGGAAGGTTTTCGCCCGTGCAAACGCTGCCAGCCGGAAAAAAGCGACCCGCAGCAGCAGAAGGTAGAGAAAGTGGCCGCCGCGTGCCGTCTGCTGGAGCAGGAAACGCCGATGACGCTGGAGGCACTGGCGCGCCAGGCCGCGCTCAGTCCCTTTCATTTTCACCGCCTCTTTAAATCCGTCACCGGAATGACCCCTAAAGCCTGGCAACAGGCCTGGCGCGCTCGCCGTTTACGCGAAGCGCTGGGGCAGGGGGAGAAAATTACCGATGCGGCGCTGTCGGCCGGCTTCCCGGACAATAGCAGCTACTATCAGCAGGCAGATGCCGCGCTGGGGATGACCGCCCGCCAGTTTCGCCGCGGCGGCGAAGATCTCGATATTACCTGGGTATGCGGCGATGGTCCGCTGGGACGCTGTCTGGTGGCTGAGAGTAAGCGAGGCGTTTGCGCCGTGCTGCCGGGGGAGAGCGATGCCTTGCTCTATGCTGAATTAGCCAGCCTGTTTCCCAATGCGCGGCTGCATCCGGGCGACGAGGCTTTTCGTCAGCGGGTGGCGCAGGTATTTTCCCATCTTGATGACCACCGGCAGCCGTTTTCCCTGCCGTTGGATTTGCGCGGCACGGCTTTTCAGCTTCAGGTCTGGCAGGCGCTGCGTCAGATCCCGGCGGGGGAGACCCGCAGCTATCGCCAGGTCGCGCAAAGTATTGGCCGCCCCCGCGCGGTGAGAGCGGTGGCAAGCGCCTGCGCCGCTAATAAGCTGGCGCTGGTTATTCCCTGCCACCGGGTCGTTCGCGAAGATGGGGCGCTATCCGGCTATCGTTGGGGGACGGCGCGCAAGGCGCTGCTGTTGGCACGAGAAGCGTCATCCGAGGAGAAATAATGTTCGATCTTTTTGCCGATACGCCGCCCTGGCAGGAGCCGTTGGCTCCGGGGGCGATAATTTTGCGCCGCTACGCCCGAGAACGCGCCCCGGCGCTGTTGCAGGCAATCGCCGGGATTGCCGGTCGTTCGCCTTTTCGCCAGATGGTCACCCCCGGTGGTTACACGATGTCGGTAGCGATGACCAACTGCGGCGAGCTGGGCTGGACCACGAACCAGCACGGCTATCTTTATGCTGCCGACGATCCGCTGACCGGCAAGCGCTGGCCGCAGATGCCGCCGCTTTTCCGCGAGCTGGCCGCAGAGGCCGCGGCGGCGGCCGGCTATGCGCGCTTTACCCCGGATGCTTGTCTTATCAACCGCTACCAGCCCGGCGCGAAGCTGTCGCTGCATCAGGATAAAGACGAGCATAACCTGCGGGCGCCGATTGTCTCCGTCTCGCTGGGGCTGCCGGCAATATTTCAGTTCGGCGGGCTGCGGCGTAACGATCCGCTACAGCGGGTGCTGCTGGAGCACGGCGACGTGGTGGTCTGGGGCGGCGAATCGCGGCTTTTTTACCATGGTATTCAGCCGCTCAAAGAGGGCATCCATCCGGAGACCGGCGCCTGTCGTTACAATCTCACTTTCCGCCTGGCGGGTAATAAAGAATAAAAATAAGAATTATTCTTGCTGTCATCGTCGAGCAGTTTAAACTGCTGGCTGTTTTTGCTTGCCCGGATTATGCGTTATGGAACTTCTTCTTCTTGTCTGGCGTCAGTATCGCTGGCCGTTTATCTCCGTCATTGCCCTGAGCCTGCTGAGCGCGGCGCTGGGTATTGGGCTTATCGCCTTTATTAATCTGCGTCTGATTACCCTTATCGACACTTCCCTGACGGTCCTGCCGGAGTTCCTCGGGCTGCTACTGCTATTGATGGCGGTCACGCTCGGTTCGCAGCTGGCGCTGACCACGCTTGGCCACCATTTTGTCTACCGCCTGCGCGGCGAATTTATTAAGCGCATTCTCGACACGCAAATCGAGAAGATCGAGAAAATCGGCAGCGCGTCGCTGCTGGCCGGGTTAACCAGCGATATCCGTAATATCACCATTGCCTTCGTGCGTCTGCCGGAGCTGGTGCAGGGGATTATTCTCACCTTCGGTTCCGCCGCCTATCTGGCCTGGCTGTCGGGAAAAATGATGCTGGTTACCGCGCTGTGGCTGGCGTTGACCATCTGGGGCGGTTTTATACTGGTATCGCGGGTGTATAAACACATGGCCTCGCTGCGCGAAAGCGAAGATAAGCTGTATCACGATTACCAGACGGTTCTCGAGGGGCGCAAAGAGCTGACCCTCAACCGCGAGCGAGCTGAGTATGTGTTTAACCAGCTCTATCTCCCCGATGCGCAAGAATATCGGCACCATATTGTTCGCGCCGATACTTTCCATCTGAGTGCGGTCAACTGGTCGAATATTATGATGCTGGGCGCGATTGGCCTGGTCTTCTGGATGGCCAACAGCCTGGGCTGGGCCAATACGGCGGTAGCGGCGACCTACTCGTTGACCCTATTATTCCTGCGCACGCCGCTGCTTTCCGCGGTTGGCGCGCTGCCCACTCTGCTCAGCGCGCAGGTGGCGTTCAACAAGCTGAATAAATTTTCGCTCGCGCCGTATCGCGCTGAATTTCCGCAGCCGCAGGCGCATCCCCACTGGCAGACCCTCGAGCTGCGCGATATCACCTTTCATTATCCTGACAACAGCTTTGCGGTCGGGCCGATTAATATGACCCTCAAGCGCGGTGAGCTGGTCTTTCTGATTGGCGGCAACGGTAGCGGGAAATCGACGCTGGCTATGCTGCTGACCGGCTTGTATCAGCCGGTATCCGGACAGATCCTGCTCGATGGACAGCCGATGGCGGCGGATAAACCGGAAGATTATCGTAAGCTGTTCTCGGCGGTGTTTACCGACGTCTGGCTGTTCGACAGGCTGCTGGGGCCGGAAGGGAAGGCGGCTGACCCGGCGTTGGTGGAGAAGTGGCTGGGTTATCTGCAGATGAACCATAAGTTACGGCTGGATGACGGCAAAATCCTCGACCTGAAGCTGTCAAAAGGGCAGAAAAAGCGCGTGGCGCTGCTGCTGGCGTTAGCAGAAGACAGAGATATCATCATGCTGGATGAATGGGCGGCGGATCAGGACCCCCATTTCCGCCGTGAGTTCTATCAGGTGCTGCTGCCGCTGATGAAGGAGATGGGTAAAACCCTCTTTGCTATTAGCCATGACGATCACTACTTTCAGCACGCCGACAGGCTGCTGGAAATGCGCAGCGGCCAGCTATCGGAGCTGAGCGGAAAAGAGCGCGAGCTGGCGACGCGCGACGCGGTCGCCCGTACCGCCTGATAGCGCAGGCTCATCCCGGAGGCGCCAGCCGACCTCCGGGCTTCCCGCAGGCTGCTGTTTTTTCCGTCGACTGAATTCATAGCGGTTATTATTTCCGCCTCCTCGCGCTATGCTTAAGGCTTCCGGCCTGCTGGTCTGACAGATATTTTTACAAGGATTGCCTGACCGATGTCCGTTTTGCATAAAAAAAGTGCCAGATTGCGTGACGAAGAGCGCGCCCGCCTCATTTGGCTCCTGAGCACCGATAAAGCCGTCACATCTTCGCTGCTGGGAAAATTAACCCTCGCTGAACGTTACGATGACAACACGCTTGCCGACGATCTGGCGGAAGTGGAGATGCTGGTTTCACACCTGCCGCCACCGGACCTTGCCGATGCGCTTGAGGCGCTGCCTTATGATGCGCGCAACGCGCTCTGGCGGCTGGTCGCTGACGATAAGCGCGGTGAAGTGCTGCTGGAGGCATCGGAAAGCGTCTGGGGCGACCTCATCGAGGAGATGAGCGATCACGACCTGCTGTTCGCGCTGCAAAATCTCGATATTGATGAACAGGTCTACCTGCTGCAGCACCTGCCGCGCGATCTGACCGGACGTTTGCTGGCAACCCTGCCTGCGGATAAGCGCGCGCGTATTCGCCAGATGATGCGCTACGCCGACAATACCGTCGGTGCGATCATGGAGTTTGAGGTCATTACCGTTCGTCCGGAAGCCACTCTCGCGGCGGTACAGCGCTATCTGCGGCGATTAGGGAAAATGCCGGAGAACACCGACAAACTGTTTGTGACCACCCGCAATAAGCTGCTGCTCGGCGAACTCGAGCTGCAAACCATTCTGCTTAACGATGCGCAGAAGCGGGTGGGGGAAGTGATGGAAGGCGATCCGGTGACCTTCCAGCCGCACGAGGACGCGGAAAAAGTGGCGCGAACTTTTGAACGTGATGACTTACTTAGCGCCGCGGTGATTGATGCCGACGGCAAGCTGATGGGGCGTTTAACCATCGACGAGATCGTCGACGTGGTCTATGAAGAGACGGACAACGATTTACGCCGGATGGGCGGCCTGAGCAACGATGACGACGTTTTTGCCCCGGTCAGCAAGGCGGTGAAGACCCGCTGGGCCTGGCTGGCGGTGAATCTGTGCACCGCGTTTATCGCCTCCCGCGTTATCGACGGTTTCGAACACACTATCTCCCAGTTGGTGGCGCTGGCGTCGCTGATGCCGATTGTTGCCGGGATCGGCGGCAACACCGGCAATCAGACGATCACCATGATCGTGCGGGCGATGGCGTTACAGCATATTCAGCCGGGAAGCTTTTCGTTCCTGATCCTGCGCGAGATGGGCGTCGCGCTGATCAATGGGATCGTCTGGGGCGGGATTATGGGGGCGATTACCTGGTGGCTGTATGACGATCCGCAGCTTGGCGGCGTAATGACCCTGGCGATGATGCTCAACCTGCTGATGGCGGCGATGATGGGCGTGATTATCCCGATGGTGATGGTTAAGCTGGGTCGCGATCCGGCGGTCGGCTCCAGCGTGATGATTACCGCGATTACCGACACCGGCGGATTCTTTATTTTTCTTGGGCTGGCGACGATTTTTCTGATGTAGCCCGCGCTTGATTACGCAGGCGGCGAGGGATCAGCGCCATTGAAACCAGGCCAGCCAGGACGCCAATGGCGAGATTGCTGGTGCCGACGGTCGCGCCGACGGTAACCAGCATCACCAGCGTTTCCGGCCACGGGTTGCGCGCCAGCTCCGCCGGACGAACGCTGTGCCAGCTAAAGGTTTTTACCGCCACAATCACCATCACGCCGGCGAGAACGGCCATCGGGATTTTCGCCATCACTTCGCTGAGCGCGGTCACCAGCAGGAGCAGCACCAGGCCTGCGACAATGGTCGAGACGCGGCTACGTGCTTTGCCCATTTCAACGTTAACGATAGTCTGACCGATCATTGCGCATCCGGCGATGCCGCCATAAAACCCGGCGAGGATATTGGCGATGCCCAGACCAGCGCTCTCGCGCGCTTTACTGGAAGGGGTATGGGTCAAATCATCGACCAGCTTCGCCGTGAGAAGCGACTCCATCAGGCCGACAAAAGCGATGCTCAGCGCGCAGGGCCAGATAATGCTCAGCGTGGTTAAGTCCAGAGGCACCATCAGGCTGGTGAATCCCGGCAGTCCGCCGCTCATGGAGCCTTCGTCGCCGACGGTCGGCAGCAGCTGGCCGCTGAAAACGGTAAACAGGGTCAACAGAACGATAGCGATCAGCGGAGAAGGGATCGCCTTAATAAAGCGCGGCGCCCACAGCACAATCAGCAGCGTTAACACGAACAGGCCGATAATCAGCGGCTGCTTGCTCCAGAAATGCGGTACCTGAGCAAAAAAGATGAGAATACCCAGCGCGTTAACAAAACCGGTCATCACCGCCTGCGGGATAAAGCGCATCAGGCGCGCCATGCCACAAACGCCAAACAAAATTTGAATAACCCCCGCCAGAACGACCGCCGGCAGAATGTAGCCGACGCCGTATTGATGCACCATTGGACCGATAACCAGCGCCACCGACCCGGCGGCCGCGGTGACCATCGCAGGCCGTCCGCCCAGGAGCGACATCGCCAGGCACAGCACCACGGAGGCAATCAGGCTAACTTTCGGATCGACCCCAGCGATGACGGAGAAGGAGATGACTTCGGGGATCAGGGCCAGTGCGGTGAGCACGCCAGCCAACGTTTCACGCGTCAGCAGCGCGGGCGAACGCAGTATCTGGCCTAATGCGCCAGGGTTACCGGAGGTAGCGGGATCAGAAACTGGAGGCATAAAAAAAGTTCGCAGATTTTAAAAATTTGGCGGCAGGATCGATCGCTGCTTACGTGCGGTCGGTCACAAAACCGAGGATAATAGCGCGTAAGCGCCGCTGACACCAGTACAAAATGTGATTTGTGATACACATTTATTAAACATTTTTATAACAGATCTCAAAACTCAACTTAAAATTTAAACAATATTTAAATTTTTTTTCTTCAGTGTTACCTTTGAAGCCGAGAATCGTTTCACCTGCGCTAAATAAAAAAGCGAGTAAAGTAAGGCTCAAATCCGATGAAGAAAAAGATGGCCGTACCCAGCTCACAGGCGGTTGGTTCCAATAACACTCGGACCAACACCCGCCATGAGCAAGAGACGGATGTATTGTTGATTGGCGGCGGCATCATGAGCGCCACGTTGGGAACCTGGCTGCAGGAACTGGAGCCGGACTGGTCTATTACTATGGTCGAGCAGATGTCCAGCGTCGCGGAAGAGAGCTCGAACGGATGGAACAACGCGGGCACCGGCCACGCGGCGCTGATGGAGCTGAACTATACGCCGCAAACCGCTAACGGTATCAATATCGATAAAGCGGTCGATATCAACGAATCTTTCCAGATTTCTCGTCAATTTTGGGCCCACCAGGTGACCCGGGGCATTCTGAAAAAGCCGAAATCCTTTATTAACAGCGTGCCGCACATGAGCTTCGTGTGGGGCGAAGACAACGTTAACTTCCTGCGCGCCCGCTATGCGGCTTTACAACAAAGCGAGCTGTTCCGCGGTATCCGCTACTCCGAAGATCATCAACAAATTAAAGAGTGGGCTCCGCTGGTAATGGAAGGACGCGATCCGCAGCAGAAGGTGGCCGCAACCCGCTCGGAAGTCGGCACCGACGTGAACTACGGTGAAATCACCCGTCAGCTGATCGCCGGGCTGCAAACCCATGACAATTTCTCGCTTCAGCTGGGTACCGTGGTACGCCGCTTTAAGCGCAACGCCGACAATAGCTGGAGCGTCACGCTGGCGGATGCGAACAATCGCCACCAGAAACGGGTTATCAGGGCTAAATTTATCTTTATCGGCGCCGGCGGCGCCGCGCTGACCCTGCTGCAGGAAACCGGTATTCCGCAGGCGAAGGAGTACGCGGGCTTCCCGGTCGGTGGACAGTTCCTGGTCTGTGAGAACCCGGAAGTGGTTAACCACCATCTGGCTAAAGTCTATGGCCAGGCGGAAGTGGGTGCGCCGCCGATGTCGGTTCCGCACATCGATACCCGTATTATCGATGGCAAACGCGTGGTGCTGTTTGGGCCGTTCGCGACCTTCTCAACCCGCTTCCTGAAAAATGGTTCGCTTTGGGATCTGCTGGCTTCCACCAACACATCAAACATCATGCCGATGCTCAACGTCGGGCTGGATAACTTCGATCTGGTAAAATATCTGATTAGCCAGGTGCTGCAAAAGGACAAAGATCGTCACGCAGCGCTGTGCGAGTACTACCCGGAAGCGCGCAAAGAAGACTGGCGCTTATGGCAGGCCGGCCAGCGCGTGCAGATTATCAAGCGTGATGAGAAGAAGGGCGGCGTTCTGCGTCTGGGTACCGAAGTCGTCAGCGATGATGAAGGTACCGTTGCCGCGCTGCTGGGCGCCTCGCCGGGGGCTTCCACCGCCGCGCCAATCATGCTGCAGCTGATGGAGAAAGTGTTCAAAGAGAAGATCAACTCCGCGGACTGGCAGGCGAAACTGAAAGCGATTATACCGAGCTACGGTACGCGTCTGGATGGCAACGCGGCGGAAATTGAAAGGGCGCTGGCGTGGACCAGCGAAGTGCTGGAACTGCACTATGAGCCGCTTACCGCTGCTGATGATGTGCCGCAGGCGACGCTGAAGCCGCTGCCTGAAGGCAAACCTATCGCGGATATCGCGCTGTAAATGCTTTCCGGCGGCTCAGGCCGCCGGAATCTGTCTTAGCCATTAACGCTCAACGGCAGCGCCGATGGTTTCGTCCGCTCGCCAGATACGATATTTCACGTCGATGTTCGCCGGGGTATAAACCACGATAGGTAACCTGCTGTTGTAACGCAGCATGCCCGCATCGCCCAGGCCAGCCATCACAAACTGCTTCTCTTTTTTACCGTCCGGGCAGGCCATCATGGTTGAGACGGGTGACGTCACTTTATCAAACACGTAGTAGTCGTAGCCCCAGCCTTCCAGGGTTCTGCTTTCCAGCTGGCCGCCAAGGCGGTGGCGATTGCAGTCGACTTCCAGCGTCTGGCCAATTAACAGCTCTACTTTTAATGCGGACTCATCCTGCTGCTGCGGCAGCTGAATCACCTGACGCTTCATCCCTTGTTCCGCCTTAGGATACGGAGCGATTTTTTCCAGCGGCTGCTCAGCTGCAACGGCGCTCGCGGAAACGCAGGCAATAGCCAGCAGGGAGGCGGCAAACGTAGTGATTTTTTTCACGTGAGTAATCCTTTGTTATCAATCATAAACAGCACAATGTTAGCATTAGTTTGCGTTATGAGTAGTGGTGTTTACCAAAGTTTTCATAGTTTCTAGTTATAAGTTCTGCTATTGCGGTAGGGGGCAGTTATTCATCACCTGCGGCAGCCCGCGTTTTTCCGCTACCGCCTATTATTGAATAGGTGAATTTTTAAAATGATTATGATCAATAAAAGAATTAATTTACATGTGAGATTATTTCATTCGTTATATTTAGCTTCCGTCATTTAGAATGATTCATAAGGGAAATTAATTGAAAGGGAATTGTTCATTTAAATAATTGATATGAGTTATGGTAGATGAAAGTGAAAAAGGTTTTACTGGTTGCGTCGCTGGCGGTTTCTTCGCTATTGGCAGGTTGTACTTCCGAGTCACAGCGTTTGGCGAACTGCGAGGCGAGGGGGATTTCCCGCGATACCAGCTACTTAGCGGAGCAAAATCGTCAGGCCTCGATGAATGCAGCTTATGAGAAGCAGGCGTTAGAAAACGCCGCCGCTGCCGTTCAGCATAGTCAGAGCGCGAAGGTGAAAACCCGGCACTTTAACGGCATGGAGATTAAAGGCACCAGTACCGGCTTAAGTATTGATGGTAAAGCGGCGGCGGTGATTGAGAAAAATAAAGACGCGACCGTTTACCAGCAGGGGCTTTACAACTTTATCGTTTACGCCAACGGCAAAATAGCCGTCACTCAGGACGGCGTGTTTAAAGGCTACGCCAAATAAAAGCGCCGATCGGGGGGATAGGCTCCCCCTGTATACCTGCGCGGTCCAAAAGGAACGCGTTACTCCTCGTGATTTTTACCCTCTTCTAAGAAATCCTCATCAAGCTCGTCGATATTTCCTGCGTGATCGCGACCGGACAGCAGGTTCCAGCAGGCGATAAACAGGGCGGCGATCAGCGGGCCGATAACAAAGCCGTTGATGCCGTAGATTTCCATGCCGCCGATGGTGGTGATCAGGATCAGGTAGTCCGGCATTTTGGTATCTTTGCCAACCAGTAGAGGGCGAAGAATATTATCGACCAGGCCGACGATGATCACAAAAAAGCCAACGATAAACGCTCCCTGCCATAGCTGACCGGTCGTGAAGAGATAGACTGCCGCAGGAACCCAGATGATCGCCGAGCCCACCGCCGGAATCAGCGACAGAAATGCCATCAGCGCGCCCCACAGGATGCTGCCATCAAGACCCACGATCCAGAACGCCAGTCCGCCAAGCGCGCCCTGCGCGAGGGCGACCGCTACGGTACCTTTGACGGTTGCCCTGGCGACGGCGGCAAATTTGGCGAAAAGATGCTGCTTCACGTGATTCGATAGCGGCAGGGATTCAAGGATCAGCCTGACCAGGTACGGACCATCTTTGAGCAGGAAAAACAGCAGATAAAGCATGATGCCGAAGCTAATGGTAAAACCAAAGGTGCCTTTACCAATCAGGAATGCGCTACCGGCCAGGTACTGGCCTCCTTTAAGCGCAACGTCCGAAAGCTGGCGCTGAATTTGTTCCGCGCTATCAAGGTCATGCTCTGAGAGGAAGCTCCTGGCCCATTCCGGCAGGTGCGCAAACAGGCTGGCTACCACGGTCGGGAACTGGGTATCGTTATGCTGCAGTTTGGTGTAAACCACGTTTAGCTCGAAGGCCAGCGACGAGAGAATGATCGCCAGCGGGGTAAACACGATCAGACAGATAATCACTATCGTCAGAAACGCCGCCAGGCCGTTGCGCTCGCCGATCCGATCGCGCAGTTTGTTCTTCACCGGGTGGAAGATGACCGCCAGAATTGCTGCCCATAAAATGGCTGAATAATAGGGGGAGAGAACGTCGAAAAAAGCAAGGGTGACGATCAGCACGATCAGGATGAAAAATCCCTTCGTAAGTCCATTAACTCTCATGTGAATCCTTCAGAAAAATGACGTGTACCATCAAATAATAGAAGCTTTTCCATGATTTACAATCAAAGTGACTGGTTCGTTTTGCTGAGAACAGGGAGGAAATATGACATTAAAAAAACCCGCAGTCTCTGTAAGAGTGCGGGTTCTTAAGGGGTTACCGATTTAATCGGTGAATAATTTGGTCGGCACGAGAGGATTTGAACCTCCGACCCCCGACACCCCATGACACCGCTTTCAAAACGCTGAAAGGCCCGCCGTTTCTGGTAGTGCGGGGTATTCGTATGTATAAACAAACAGTGCTTTTTTTGCATAATCTGCGCTATATACATCAATGATTTAGGGGGAGTTTTACCCCATCATAATATTTCTTCAGCGATGTGTATCAGAGTGCGCTCGACATACCCGACATTACTTTTTTACATTTCTTAAGAGGAATGTTTATGTGAATAAAATCGACTTATCCACAGACTTACTGTCTGCCCTGGCGATATTGCTTTGTGGTATGTTGATAAGTTAGGGTTTTATTGAAAGTCAATACTTGACATATGACTTTATACATATTTCAGGTTGGATTTTGTCTTTGGTGTGCTGTAACCTTAGCCAACAAAACAAGATTGCTTGTACAAAAGCGACTAAGAAGAATCCATAGCGAAGGAAAGATTGATGCCAAAGGCTGCTCCAAAGTCAAATAAAATAGCTATCGAACTCATAGATGTACTAAGAGCGAAGACTAAAATTGATGAATTCACTTTTCGCAAGTACATAAGAGAGATTGATAGGCTAAACGATCGGTTTTCAGAGGACTATCTGAAAGCTTTGGCTTTTGCTGCATTTGGTCTCAAAGATGAAGCTGTTCAGTTTTTTGAGGCATCATTGGGTTGTGGCGTTGATACCTATGCTATGAATTACGCAATTTATCTGTCTGAGGTCGGTACACACAGGGAGTTGCGAGAACTCGTTAATCGCCTTATTACCAAGTATGGTTCTAAGACAATGCTTACGTTTGGGTGGGAAACTAACCTTTTTACAGGGAATATCGAAACTGCATTACATTATGCTGATCGTTTCATTGCAATTGCTGACGAAAAGGAAGCTGAAGCTATGAAGAAAGATGCCCACGGTATTGCGATTGAATCAGAAAAATTTCGTACAAAAGCTGGTCTTTCTGTGGATGAGTATAAAGATATTACTCAAAGAATGGTTGATGTTGCAGACAATTATGGAATTCGTGCTTCATCTATATCATTCCATTTTGTGCCAGAAGAAAAAACTGCAGCATATATTTTAACATTAAAAACAGATAATGTTGATATTATAGCCGATATGAATATTGATATAGCTTTTTCACTTGCTGAAAATGAAAATTTAGCAGGTAAAAGATTCAGTGTTTGGTATCGTGGTACTCAGGAGGAAGCAAATGCCTGTAACTAGTAATGACTTTATCAATTTCGCGAAAGATTGTTCTTCGCGTAAAGATGAAATTGGTTATAGGAATGCTATTGCTAGAGCTTACTACGGTGCATATCATCATGTTCTACCGTATATGAAGCATGGACCTAAGGATAATCACCAAGGCCTTATTGATTATTTGTCTACTATGGCTTGGAAAGATGGTGCGGAATCATATCCAAAGTCTACTTTAATGGCTTTGGGGTATGCTCTACAGGCATTAAAAGATCAACGTATTATTTGTGATTATCGATTAGAAGTTACTATCGACGAACTCGAAGCGAATGTAGCGGTTAGAACAGCTGAAAAGTTATTGCAAAGATGTGAAGAGATGGCAAAGAGTAAAGCATCCTGATTAATGCCCCTTTTAGGGGCATTTTTAATCTTTATCGCTGCATAATGAACCTTTACGCAAATTTTTCAAAGATTTCAAGATACTAGCCAGCCTTTATTTCTCCATGTGGTACAACAACCCAGTCAATATGATTTTGCGTGTAGATCTTGGTCGACTTTGCATCGCTATGTGCCATTCGCCCTTGTGGATCTATACCCTGCTGATCGAAAAGGTGAGCGGCTAACGCTCGGATTTCGTGAAAGGTTGGTCTTTGATCCATTGCCAGTTTGTCACATAAACCTAGTTTGTCCCGCACCGCGGAAAAGGACCGGCTCAGATAATCTGGCGCAACCTGTGTCGGGTGTGAAACCTCTTTACTACGTTTAACCTGCCGCTCAGGAATCCGATGAACGACAAACGGGCTGGCCACATTATCGCGGCTTTCGTCAATAATCCGTTTCAATTCTTCCCCGATCGGGATAGCAACATGCGAGGCCTCTTTCTTCTGTACTTTCTGGCGGTGGATGTACAGCGTGCCATAAATCCCGTTTTCCGGCTGTGCCAGCCATACACACCCGCAGACTCCATCCTTTGGCTCACTGATTGAATACCGGATTCGTGACACTTCAAGGCGAGCGTGTGTCGTCTGCAATGCTAAATCCATCGCGGTGCGTAACCAGGGTTCGGCAGCCCGCCGAATGGCTTTAAAGTTATCGAGTGAAAGACGCTGGCGTTTCTTCTCTTCGGTTCTTCGCATTTTTTTGCGTGTAGCAGGATTATCAAACATCAATGATTCATCGACCGCATACGAGAACAATTTTTTAAGGAAGCTGACCTTCCGGTTTTGTACGTTCGCTGATGAATCTGAGTGGTAATGCTTTATGTAGGCGTTCACATGCTCCAGCTCAATATCGCAAGCTGGTATGTTGTTAAAGAATTCCTTCACTCTTAGTGCGTCGTTGTTCCAGTCATCAAGCGTATTTTTCGACGGACGTTCATTTTCAATCGCACGCGCCATGATGTGATCAACATGCTCGGCAAATGGTTTAGCCTCACCCGACACGCCGCCAGAATCACGGATAAGCAATTCAACTGACGGAGCATTTGCCTGCCGCATTCTGAGGTTGTATTCGCGCGCAATAGCGATGGCTATAGCCCGATCTTTCCCTATGTTCTTTTTCTTCCCTGTAATTAAGGTGAATTTATAAACGCCGCGATCTTTATCAAATATTAGATAATCAGGTAGATGGCGGTATTCTCTTTTTCTTGGCCTTGCTGCCATGGTTAACCCTCACTGATAAGCTGGCGAACCGCATGATTAACCATCGAGTCGACCCCCCATTTTTCAGATTCGAAGACGAAAACAGAGCCGTCGACGATTTTGCCTGTGAGGAGGCCATTTTCGACCCAACGTTTAATGGTTCGATTATCCGGAATAGAGTCTTTGGTAAATTCGCGTTTTCCCCATTGACTAGCTTTCATAAGTTTTGCCATGACAGGATCTCCATACAGCCCGGCTGCACCCGGGCGTGAGGTTTATTCTTCGGTAATGGTGGTTGCAAAATGCTCGACACCTTTAACCCAAATTGCTTTGATAGTCGTCCAACTGACAGGCACTTTTATTTCAACTCTGCCGCTGCCGTCGCAGGTTTCGCATTCATCATCACCAAAACACTCCGGGCAGTTTACAAACTGTATTTCTGAAAATTCACCAGATAGCGCGCCCTTTGCACCGTTCTCAGCAGTAAGCCTCATAGGTACCATCACGTAACCATCCGGGATTACCGGAGAGTTGGCGCCTTCATAGGCTTCTTTCATGGCATCACACACCCAACCTTGAGGTTTCTGGCCGGTTCTCTTACACCATTCCTCAAATGTAAGCACTACCGGCGCTGGCTGATTGATGGTTACAGTAGCGAAAGCTGCTCGCAATCCGGTCTTAATATCCTCCACATCGTCATCACCCAGGGGACCATCGGTTAGCGCATGATGGAATGCGTAAGCCATAGCATCTGTTACTGGCCCTACCGCCGATGGCTGATCTTTAATGTGCAACCGCGGCTCACCGTCTTTCGGCTCAGGCCATTCGCGCTGTTTGTTCACTGCCAACTTTTCAACCATAGCTTGGGTAATCTGTTCGTCAGTGATGCCAGCACGGCGTTGCGCATCCCACAGCAGGAATTGCATATCAGCCCACTCGGAGAGGTCGTCAGGTTGGGCAGCTGCTTCCAGCGCTTCTTTGCTGAGGTGCTTCAGTGGTCCAACCGGGCCAACATTGCCGAATGTAGCCTGTGACCACTCGGCGTGCTCGCTGCGCACCTGGTCACGTTCCGGCGCTGGCTGCGCGTGGCGATAGAGAAAATAAACATCATCAGGCAATTTGTGTGCCGCAGATGAGAAAACCAGCGCGAACTTATTGCCGTCAGGCCGTCTGCTTTGCACATCCAGCGTCGCCACCGGCTCGCTGTCGGCCTTGCGGCGTTCCTGTAGCTCTGCGGCCATAGCCATCCATTCATCCCGGGTGGCCGAGCTGATATCTGTGCCAGGTAATGGCTTGAACGCCACTAATTCCGCCAGGCGCTCGTCTGTTATAGTTAATTTGCTGGTCATTGGGTGGCTCCTCGAAATAAAATTGCCTGCTGAAAACCGATTAAGAACCACAGCCCATCAGCGCGCTGGCTCATTTCGTACCAGTCCTCTTTGTTGAGGTCTGAAACGAGGTTGTCGCCACAAATGCAGATATCGGTACCGCGAGGTTCTGAGTCGTATACGGCGCCCGGAGTAAACCAGGTTGGCGTAGTGGAACTGACACATATCATTTTTGTTACGCCCATCACTCAGCCTCCACCTTGATGCCAGCGGCAAGGCTGTAAGCGGCCATGCTCTGCTCATAACCTTTTTGGTCATCTGTCTGTCCGAGACTAAAGCCGTGTTGCAATCCACTACGGAATGCACTGTCCTGCAATTTGTCAGCAGAGTTTAAGCGGGACTCCAGCTCAGCGATGCGCTGGCGGAAAGCTGCAATCTCCATCTCTGCTGCGTCGGCATAATGGACGTTTGCATGCTCGGGTAGTTCGCATCTAGAGCAGCGCTTAACGCCAGATGCATCCCAAAACATTGAATGCTCACATGACTGAGCACGCTGCGCCAGTTCGGTGATATCAGTCATCGCTATCCTCCAGCACCAGTTCAGTGTCGTCAGGAACCTGTAGTGTTAGAACCACGCTATAACCACGGTCATGCTGACTGAAAGATGTCGGCCATGCAGGAAGCTGGGTTTCTTCATTGACCTGGCCAACACCGATAGCCCAGCAACCTTCGTCGGTATAGCAGGCAATAACTAGCATTTGCCCTTCAGATGATCTGAGGTGATAAACACCAGGATTACTGTACATACAGATTTCTTCTCGAAGAGCGCCTTCACATTCAAAAAGATCGTCACTGGCGCCGTAGAATTTCAGTTCTTTCATGCTGTCACCCATTCGATCATCATGCATACGCCCCAGGTCACAGCGACTACTGCAACCCAACCGACAACACTGACCAGTGCAGCAAACCAGAGAAGGGCGCTCCGGCTGTAATTTTCAGGTTCAAAGTTCATTTCGCCTCCCCAAGTACCCAGAGCAGAGCCTCGGCATATTCGCCGCTGGCATCTTCGAGGGCTTTTGTGATTTCCTTACGTGATTTGATGCGCGGCTTTGCCTCACCGAGAACCTGACGCTGTCGACGGGATTTTTCATGGCCTTTGGTACCAGCTGTCGCCAGCTCGATTTCTGCCACTTTTGCCCGCTGCTCTTCAGGTGGGAGCGCGCCAAGCTGACGCGCCTGGGTAACGGTAACTGTGCCAGACTCCACCGCTTCCCGAACAGCTTGGGTAGCATCGAGTAGTGACAGCGTTGCACGGACAGTCTGAACGCTACAGCCAAACAACACCGCAAGGTCGTCCTCGTCATGACCACGATCCAGCGCGTCTGACATTTTCTTAGCTCGACCTAATGGCGTATCAGGTCGGCGGATTTCGTTTTCGCTGACCATATATTTGGCCATTTGGTTTGCAGACCCACGCTTAACGACTCCAGGAACAAGCAGCGGAGTTTTGCCTTCTTTCAGCAGGAGCTTATTGGCTTCCAGCGTATGTTTAACGCGCTGACGACCGACAACCACACAGGTGAGCCCCTTTTCAGGGTCTTTCCAGACAATAATCGGCTCAAGAACACCCAGCTCTTTGATATTCAGTACCATCCCTTCATCGATCGGCAGATTGACTCGCTCATCGTAAAGCGGGTGCGCCTTGTCAGTGACAATATGCAGATTTTCCGGCTCGAACATCAGAACGTTTGTCTTGCCGCTGGCGCCATAAGCATCGATCGAGTTTTTAGCCATTTCTGTTTTCCTCGCTCAGGTTCGCTATCATCGCGGCCATAGCGGTGTTCTGGTCCATTGCCTCTGTAAGGGCGACAAAGGTCACATCCAGCCTTGACGCTATGTCTTGCATTAATTGTGCTGCTGCTGGTGGTAGGTCAGGTGCTGCAGCGTATGCTGCAGCAACCAATTCTTTCACTTTCACATGTGCCATTAGCGCCGCTCCATCAGTTGGTTAAAGCGGTTCATGAACATGCCGTAAGATTGACCAGGGCGGACGGGATTAATCACAAACTGGTCGGTAGAAATGACGCCGTCGAGCATCGGCCAGTGGGTTCCGTCGTCGATCTCAAAGTCGCGACGTTCGCTGGCCAGCATCACAAGGTCGGCATACTTCACGGTCGGGTGTTGCTCAGCTGGCAGACCGAATTTTTGACGAATAGCAGCATCAACCCGATCCTCAATGGCGCGGTAGTCCGGGAGCAGGCGTTTAAGCGGTGCTGGTATATCCTGCAAATAAGCCTCTGCGGCATCGTGCAGCAGTGCTTCAAGTGCAAACTCCTGTGGTACCAGGTGGCTGGTTAACACGCTGTGCTGACCGACGCTGTAGAACTCCGGAAGATGGCCAGCAAAACGGCAAATATTCGAGAGCGCGTTAGCGATATCTTCGATCTCAATGGCATCCAGCTGGATATCGAGATAGTTAAAGTGCTTGCCAGTGAACGTTTGAATAAAGCTCATTGTATTTCTCCATTTAATTGCGCTCTGCACAGCGCTGATTTTTGGGTGTAAGAATCCCTCGCCAAATGGCGATCAATTTTTGGATTACGCTTTAATAAATCCCCGCGGCGCCGGGGATTTAATGGAGAGCAATCAGGCTTTGAAGTTGCCGATAAAGGTATCCACTGGCTTGCCGTCGAACTTGCCAACAAGCAGGTCACGGAACTCATTGGCGATCGCTTCCTCCTGCGCCTCCAGCTGGACAATGCGCAGAACAAATACCGGGTCGCTACTTTTCAGCAGGCTGTTGCGCAGACTGAAACGACGTTCGCCAAGACCTTCATACGGTACGCATTTAAACTCGAACGCCACCGGCATAACCTCCTTACTGCTGGCTTCGATACTTTGCATCAGAGATTTTTTGCCACTAAAGTCGCTATCTTCATGATCGGCTTGGGTTGCCTGTTGAATAGTGACGCGGCGAACAGCCTGCGCTGCCTGGGCGATCGTCATCGTGTTGCCGCTAGCATCAAAGGCCAGCAGATAGTCGCTCCAGTCTTCGAGCCACTCAGCGATTTGCTTCTGATTCAGGTGATCGCCGTTGATCGCCAGTAACGCGCGGAATGGTGCTGTTTTCTTGAGCTTGATCGAGGCGACGTTGTCAGCATGACCTGGGTTATCCAGCGTGCCGATATTGAAGATAGAGCGCGCCAGCATGTTATCGGCATCAATAAAGCAACGTGCTTTATCATCTTCCTGGGCATAACCAACGGAATAGCGAACGAAATCGTCAATGCTGGTTGTGTCCATGGCGCCGCGGAAACGGAAGCGCTCAAGAGAATAACGCTCCAGACTTTCAACGCTGGTATTCTGAGGTAGCAGGGCGGTCGGGCAGGCCAGGCCGTGGATATCGTTCAGGTGATAACCGGAAAGCACCAGGTCTTTAACCTGCTGAAAAGTACCGCTGTCTAACTGAGACATATAAATTCCTTATTAACTGATTAGCGAAGTGATATCAGTGAATTTGTGCGCGCGGTTCACTGAGCCGCTTTAAGCTTTCCGTCCACCGTACCGGTGATACCGAAGAGTTGCCCCTGATCCTCCTGCAGGATTGTTAGCTTGCCACCTTTGTTAACCCACATTGGTGTTTCGGTGGTGTCCTCCTCCGATGCTTTGCCGCGGGGAGTTGGGGTGCTGTAGTTCAGCTTGTGCTTAATCTTGACGCGCTTCTCTTCAACAGAGTTGCCCATACGCTCAAAATCAAAGGTGAGGACAACCTTGCCTTTGTTGCCGTTGTTCAGAACGCCGAGCGCGGTGGTATTAAGAGCCGCCGCAATCTTGTTCATGAATACGCCGGCGTCCAGTTCACCCAGGAAATCGGGCACTACTGTCATGCGATCATTACTCATGGTTTTACCCTCTCGAAAGGCGGCTGCCACCGCCGGGAATTTCTCCGTACACAACACAGAAGAGCACCTGCGGTTTGGATGCCGCCCGGGTGGATTGGGTAATGAGCCCGTCGCCCGGTGATGCTCTTGTGTATTGTGTAAAAAGGGCGGTTATCCATCAGAACGTTATCCTCTTCCTCCTTTGGATAGTGGAAAACTGGATAACCGCCAAGACTACACACAGCACAGTTAACTAGGTTGTGGCGGTGGTGCCTCCACCTGCCGGGTTAAGCCATAACCGGCGACGTACACTGCCCGGAAACGCATTCATTGAACGGGGTTGGCTCGTCACGTGCGCATAGCCGCAATTACCACAACGAAGAGAGCACTGCCGGTGTCCGAATCGAACGGACCTTTTCCCTGCCCATCACCAGATATAGAACTATCCTAGCGTCTGGAATCGAACCAGACTCTGTGCCTTGCTCGTCAATGCCCTCATCGTTGTGTCCCGGACTCTTCCCGGGCGTCACACCTTTTCGCCGCGCTGGTGGGGCGCACGTCGTGCCTGAAACACTTGGCTTGCACATTCCAGTTGTCCGGATAGCGCATGGAACTTCAAGGGAACCATCCGGGCTGCTAACGCTGCATGTGCCATACAACGGTCGTGAATATTGCCGTTCACAACTGGAAGCGCACTCCTTCAGTTACAAACCAGTCCCCACGACGGATGAAGATGGAATGCGCTTTCATGTTGTGTACGATTCATCTGCCCCGGTCCGGAGGCGCCACCTCGCCGGGGCAGATGCAAAGGACCGTTACGCGATCATTCGGCTTGTTGGTCTGGCCGGAAGTATCAAGTCCCGACATCGCGGATTCTGCTTCTCCGCCCCGATTTCACCCCCGCTATTGTTTAGCGCGCAAACCGAGAAAATCGCCTTCAACGCTGTCGGCTTTCGCCATGTTCGATCAGGAATCTTCGGGCGGGGCGCCGGCGACCAACCGGCACAACCCCTACAGTATTAATCCAGGTCTACTGGACCCCCGACGCCGTGGGCTAAACGGCTGCTGTATGTCGGGTGAGTTTCTGTTGCTGGTGGTCAATCCAGCTCCGCAACCCCTCCCGAAGATACCTGTGGTAATTAACTTGCCTTGGCCGGCAGGCCGAGGATGCTGCGCATTTCTTTTTGAGTGCGAATGGCTATGGCGATCGTTAGGTCAATATCTCCGCGGTAAGCTGTGCCATCTTCACAAATAATAAGAGTGATTGATTTTTGGCCTTTCTTGCTTACCTCGAAGCGATGCGCTTTACGGACTGCATGACAGCCGTTTGCTAATGCGTCCTTGATAAGGTTTTCAATGCCTTTGCTCGCCATATTCTGTTCCTTTCTGGTTTATCTGTTAGCAAATCATCCCGGCCTTCATATGCCCCGGGCGGCTACTTCGTGGGCGTCCTACCTGTTCGCTGTTGATGGATTAATAATACAGATAAAACTGTTAATGCGTCAACAGTCAAAACTGTATTGAGTGATGATCTATACTAAAAAAACTGTAATTTATTGTTTTTTATGAAACTAAAGACGTAAAAAAACCGGCGCCGGCCGGTTCATGTGAGGAAGGATTTACCTTTTTCGCCTGTAAATTCTATGTTCGACCATTACGCCGATAATTTTCAACGGGCGTTCAGAGCTATTAATGGTGGGGTAGTCGTCATTAAGGGGGACCAGTTCATATTGCTGGCGGCCTGAAATATCGGTAAATGTAGGACGGTACTTTTTAAAAGTAGCCTCATTTTCACCATTTTTAGCAACAACAAACTCGCCCGGAACGGGCTCTAACTCTGGATCAACAATGATAATGTCGCCTTCTTTAAAGTCAGGCTCCATTGAATCACCTTCTATCCTTAGTGCAAAAGTAAACTCAGAAATATCAAGGTCAGTCATGATGTATTCGAAGCTACCATCAAATGCATCAATAGGGTGTTTTTCTGCTAACGCCCCAGCCTGGACGTAACTGATCAAAGGTACTTTCCTTGAATTCACATCGTCCAGAGCCATGAAAGGCCCACCGTTCATCAACCATGTTGGGTCGCACTTAAGTGCTTTGCTTATTCCTACTATGTTGCGAGGCTTTTTAGTTTTTCCATCCTCAATGCTGGCCCATGATTGTTGCCTTATTCCTGCCTTTTCAGCTGCTTGCTCTTGAGTAAGACCAAGTTCGATTCTTTTTTGTTTTACGCGTTCTGCAAGGCTCATAGCTCCTCCATTCCCATGGCCTCATGGTCACAGTTTAAACTGTGATTGACAAACAGTAGTATCTGTTCAAAAATACAGATAAAACTGTGGAGGTGTTATGGAATCAATTTCTCAAAGATTAAAGAATAAACGTGAAGAGATGAATCTCTCACAAGCGCAATTGGCTGAATTGGTCGGAATCACCCAGCAGTCATTACAAGCGATCGAGGCGGGTTTAACAAAGAGACCCCGTTACATCATTGAATTGTCTTCAGCCCTGCATTGCGATCCTCATTGGTTGCTCTATGGCGAGGGTGCTAATCAGAACGATAGCGCTTCAGGGGTGTAACAGAAACCACAGAGGTAGGGGGTAAGCCGTGGGTATAGAACCAGAATGGAAAGTTGATAAGCAGCCGGCATGGCTGGTGGCCGCTATCAAAAAAACGATCACTGATTTGGACGGTGGTTACGTGGAAGCTGCGGAGTGGCTGGGCGTTACTGAAAACGCATTGTTTAACCGTTTACGTGCCGATGGTGATCAGATTTTCCCTCTCGGCTGGGCAATGGTGCTGCAGCGTGCTGGTGGGTCAAATCATATTGCCAATGCTATAGCGCGTCACTCGAACGGCGTTTTTGTTCCGTTGGCAGATATTGAAGACGTGGACAACGCAGATATTAACCAGCGTCTTATGGAGTCCATTGAGTGGATAGGAAAACACTCGCAGTACCTGCGTAAAGCTACAGCTGATGGGGTAATTGACCAGGCAGAACGCGAGCAAATTGAGGAGAACAGCTATCAGGTGATGGCGAAATGGCAGGAACATTTAACGTTACTGTTCCGTGTCTTTTGTCAGCCAGAAAAGAGTGACGCCCGCGAGTGTGCAGCTCCGGGCGTCGTGGCGAATAAATCTTTGTGTATGGAGAAATAATCCGCATGAGCAATTTAATCGTAAATCTTCAATTACCGCAACTACGGATGTACCCGATCCCGGGCGTTTCGTCGTTTCGGTATGAGCGCATGGTATGCGGTAAATGGGTCGAGTGTAACCACAGTCGGGCACGCGGAGTTGTGGGGGTCTTTAACCGGAGGGCTAAAGCGCTATGCGAGAAGTTAACCGGAAGTTCAAAGACCACTATGGCAATCCAGTCAGAGTTATCCGCTGGGAGCCTGAGACACGTCGCGTCATCTACCTGCGGGAAGGCTATTCCCACGAGTGCTTTAGCCCACTCGATCAGTTTCAACGCAAGTTCAGGGAAGTAGAGGGCAGCCATGAGCAGTAAATTACACGGCCTCGTATGGGAAGCATGTGCTTTCAAAGGGCTGATAATCTCAGAAATAGCGGTCATGGCTCGCCTGGCAGATTTCAGTAATGACGAAGGGGTGTCATGGCCAGCGGTAACCACTATTCAGCGACAGATCGGCGCCAAGAGCGAGAATACTGTCCGCAGCGCTATCAAAAAGCTTCAGGCTAAAGGCTGGCTGAAGAAGCAGGAACGGCGCGTGGGCGGAAAGAATAATTCGAACGTTTATAAACTCAATGTGGACATGCTTGAACGTGCAGCAGCTGAAGCAAAAATCTTCTACGCAACGCCACGTGAACAATCAAAATTTGATGCCTCAGAATTTGATGGTTCAAAATTTGAGGGGTCAAATTCTGATGCCTCAAATAATGGGTCTGTACCCCCTCAAATATTGCGGGAGGACCCCTCAATGGTTGAAGGCGATCCGTCATTAGATCCGTCATTAGATCCGTCATCTAAAAAACCTTCTTGTCGGGCTCCTGCGGAACCCGACGATAAGCCGGATCCTGAAGTTGTTATTACCGATAACGCGATCGAAGTTCTGGCACACCTGAATCTGGTCAGCGGTTCCCGTTACCAGAAATCTAAGACCTCGCTGGAGAACATTCGCGCCCGCCTCCGCGAAGGTCATACCGTTAGCGACTTGAAACTGGTAATCGACGTTAAGCATGAGCACTGGCATGGCAACGACGAGCAATACCAGTACATGCGACCCGAGACACTTTTCGGCCCTAAAAAATTCGAGGGATATCTGCAAAGCGCTATCCGTTGGGATGCCAAAGGCCGCCCGCCAAGGGAGTTGTGGGACAAAACCAGACCGCGGGATGTTAATTCAATTAGTCCAGTACAAACCACTATTCCACGGGGGTTCCGGGGATGAACATAGCCAAGTCGATCTTTGAATTTATTGAGAAGAATCCAGGCAAAATGCTGCGCGATATCACTGCGGCATTTCCTGAAACCAAACCGGTAACAGTGAAGAGCGCTGTTCATCGCCTGTACTACGACGGGGAACTTGCCAGCGTTGAAGTTACTGGTGGGTTTATCTACTTCGTAGCGGGATCCATTGATATTGAAGAGTACCTGCCTGGTGGGCTTTCGGGGGAGATTCTTGCCCTTGAAGCGACAGCCAAAAAGCTGGAAGAGAAACGCTATTACCGCCGTGCGGCGACGGTATGGCAGCAACTTTGTGACAGCAACTGTACAGCTAAAGCAAGAGAGCGATACCTGCGTCTTAAGAATGCTTCTGTTCGAAACGCCAGAAACATGAATGATTCCGCCGGGTCATGCTATCTAGCCGGAAATTACTGCGGAGGTGACTTGTGCTCCGATTGAAGAAGATTTTGATAAGTCTCCGGCGCCTTGTGCGTTTGCATCACTGGCGTTACTGGTGGCAGCACGACGTTATTTTTCGCAGAAAATATGCACTCCTCAGAAATGACCTTTTCAGCTTTGATCGCCGTTACTGGTTACTGAGAGCACTTGTTGATGCTGATCAGCGCAGGGGAAAACTATGAGTCAGGAAGTACAAGAAGCTATGACCGCAGAAGAGCAAACTTTAACAAAAACCGTCAGCCCTTATTGCCTGGCACTTGAGGAACAGCGCCAGCGTAGTGCTCATTATTTAAAAGAAGTCGGGGATCAATGGCGTACCCCTGATCTGCTGTTCTGGGGCGTTAACGCTATGTTTGGCCCGCTGGTGCTGGACCTGTTTGCAGACGACAGCAATACAAAATGTCCGGCATGGTATACCGCTGAAGATAATGCGCTGACGCAGGACTGGTCTGGTCGTTTGGTAGAACTCGGAGGAGCGGCCTTTGCTAATCCGCCGTACAGCCGTTCGCAGTACCATGAAAAACAAGCCATCACTGGCATGACTCATATTATGAACTATACCGCCGAGCAACGTGAAAAGGGTGGTCGTTACATTTACCTCGTGAAGTCAGCAACAAGTGAAACATGGTGGCCGGAATATGCCGATCACATCATGTTTATTCGTGGTCGTATTGGATTCGATCTCCCAACGTGGTTTGTGCCGGCCGACGAAAAGCAGAAGCCCACCAGCGCATTCTTTGCCGGGGCCATTGCGGTATTTGATAAGACCTGGCGCGGTGAACATTTTAGCTACATCGATCGCGTTGAGCTGGAAGCAAAAGGGCGCGCAAGTATGGCTTTGGCTGAGTTTGCTGCAGGAAAATTCCTGTCACCAGCTTCGGCAGTTCAGTCTCCTGAAGTGATCATCCCCGATGCTGTTACATCATTAGTTGAGGCTGAATCCCGGATCTGGCCACTGGAAGTTGGTCTCGTCTTTGAACAGTTACAAGGCGCAGAGGATCTGGAATTCTCACAGCAGAACAAGCTGAAGGCCCACATTAACCAGTTGTGGCTGGAGCGCGTGCCCACCAGCGAAATCATCACCGTTGCTGGTGGGCTGGTCGGCAGCATGAGGGGGACCGCTCATGCGTGAGATTATTGTCGATAATTTTGCTGGTGGCGGTGGCGCCAGTACAGGTATTGAACTGGCAATAGGGCGCAGTGTTGATATTGCTATTAACCACGATGTCAACGCCGTTGCTATGCACCGCACTAACCATCCCGACACGCTTCACTATTGCGAAAGTGTGTTTGATGTATCCCCATTAGCCGCTACCAGTAGCAAGCCTGTCGGCCTGGCATGGTTCTCGCCTGACTGTCGTCACTTTTCTAAAGCGAAAGGTGCTAAACCAGTAGAGAAAGCTATTCGAGGGCTGGCATGGATCGTCATTCGTTGGGCGCTGGATGTTGGCCCGCGAGTCATGATGCTGGAAAACGTCGAAGAGTTTAAAACGTGGGGCCCGTTACTCGCGGCAGAAATGCGCCCGGATCCGGCACGCATCGGTGAAACTTTCAATGCATTTGTCGGGATGCTTACCACCGGTATTCCAGCAGATCATCCTGCACTGGTGGAGTGTTGCGAGTTTCTGGAGTTTTCACCGGATAGCGAGCAGGCCAAGCGCTTAATTGCCGGGCTGGGTTATGTCGTCGATTTTCGCGAGCTGCGCGCCTGCGATTATGGCGCGCCGACCATCCGTAAGCGGTTCTTCATGGTGATGCGCCGGGACGGAAAACCGATAGTCTGGCCGGAAGCCACGCACGGGGATCCGAAGTCTGCCGCCGTGGGTGCGGGCCAGTTGGAGCCGTGGCGTACAGCTGCGGAATGCATAGACTGGTCAATCCCCGCGCCGAGCATCTTCGGTCGCAAAAAGTCACTGGCTGAGAATACGCTAAAACGGATTGCCCGCGGCATTCAGCGCTTTGTTATCGAAAGTGCTTCGCCATTCATTGTGAAGTGCAATCACACAACGACACGTGGCAAATACGACTGTTTCCGGGGACAGGCGCTGGACGATCCGCTACAGACGATTACGAAAACCCACGGCTACGCAATTGCGGTACCTCATCTAACAAAATTCCGAACCGGAGCTACCGGGCAGGAAGTCACCGATCCGTTGCCGACGGTGACGGCCGGTACCGCAAAACGCCCGGGCGGGAATGGTCACGCTCTGGGTATTGTTGAAGCAGAGCTGGCGCCGTTCCTGGCTGGCAATGGCGGCAGCGAGTACCAGGCTAAACCACGCCCGCTCGATAAACCCGCTCACACCATCCTGAAAGAATCGCGCGCCTGTGTCGTCGCTCCGGTTATCGCCCGGCAGTTCGGCGCCAGCATCGGACACCGGGCGGATGAGCCTAGCGCAACAATCACCGCGGGCGGCGGCGGTAAATCGCAACTGGTATCCGCATTTCTGGCGAAACACTATGGCGGGAATTATCAGGGCGTCGGTATTGACTTGGATGAACCAGCTCATTCAGTTACTACCGTCGATCATCATGCGCTGGTTACTGCTCAGATTGTTGGTGTTGGCGGTCGCGCTGGGCAGAGCAGGCCACGTGACGTTAGCGAGCCATTGCAAACCATGACGACAAAGGCTGATGCCGCAATGGTTACGTCTCATCTGATCAAGCTCCGTGGTACATGCCGCGATGGCCAGCGCACTGACGAGCCGATGCCAACTATCACTGCTGGCGGCCAGCACGTGGGCGAAGTTAAAGCGACACTGGCGGTCGAGGATTATGACGAGCAGCGCGCGCAACAGGTGTTAGCATTCCTGAAAGAGTATTGCGGAGCCGATAGCACCGGGCTAGTGGAAATCGCCGGGGTAACTTATCGCATCGTTGATATCGGCATGCGCATGCTGCAGCCACACGAACTTTACCGGGCGCAGGGCTTCCCCGAGTGGTACATCATTGACCAGGATTACCGCGGCGTGAAATACGCGAAAGATAAGCAGGTTGCGCGCTGTGGAAATGCCGTCCCGCCGCCGTTCGCTGAAGCGCTGGTTCGCGCCAACTTACCCGAAATGTGCGTGAACAGAGAGGAGCAGGCAGCATGACTTCCTTGACCTTAAGGCAGCAGGAGGTCCTGGACCTCCTGATCGAATATCAGCGTAAACATGGTTTTCCGCCTACAACTTACGAACTGACCGGCATGCTGGGGTGCCGGTCCCCTAATGCAGCAGCAACGCACCTCAAGGCGTTGGAGAAAAAGGGTGTTATCACAATCACACGCGGGGTTTCTCGCGGTATCAGTATCACCCCTTCGCTGTTGGCCAGAGAAATATCGGTCAATCTCAACAGCATCGTAAAAGTGAAACTTAATGAAGTTTCCCTCAGACATTTGGAAAAACAACACGAGCAGAATCGAATCCAGCACCCGAGGATCTTCGGGGACTTTTCGCCCCCGATAACAGACGAAAATGGCTATACGTCAATGACCCTGTGGAGCCTCATGTCTGACCTTGGCCCGCTCTGCTATTGCGGAGGAGATGTTCCGTTTGAGTTGAAAATAGTGCTGGAGGCAGAATGAAATTTATTCTTCCATTCCCACCCAGCGTGAACACCTACTGGCGGTCCCCAAATAAGGGGCCCGCAAAAGGTAAACACCTTGTCAGCGCAGCCGGCCGTAAATTCAAACATGCAGTACGGTCAGCGATCATTGAGCAAATGCGTGCGATACCAAAACCATCTACCGCGCCAGCAGCGGTAGAAATTATTCTCTATCCGCCAGACTATCGGCGGCGTGACCTGGACAATTACAACAAGGCACTTCTTGATGCTTTGACTTATGCCGGTATCTGGGAGGACGACAACCAGGTTAAGCGTATGGCTATTGAATGGGGTGAAATCGTCAAAGGAGGCAGGGTAGAAATCACCATAGTCTGCTATCAAAAAGTGGTGGATGTATGTACAGCTGTGGGTTGAAAGATTTGCGAGTTGGCAGTAATGTCGAATGGTGCAAACGAAACGGGCGTGCAGGCCCTTTCGTCACTTCAGAGTGTATGGAGATAAATATGGCTAACCATGTTATGGGCGTAGCTACGCCTGTCGATAATCAATTGCATCAGGTAATTCCGGTAATGCAGGGCACAATCGGCGATCAGAGAGCTTCGTTGGTCAGCGCCAGGCGACTGCATAATTTTCTTGGGGTCGGTCGTGACTTCAGCAACTGGATAAAGTCTCGTATTAGCCAGTACGGTTTTGCTGAAAACATCGATTATACAGTTATCGCCAGTTCTGGCGAAAACCCACTCGGCGGGCGCCCGGCAGTGGATTACATGGTCACCATCGATATGGGTAAAGAGTTAGCGATGGTAGAACGCAATGAAAAAGGTCGTCAGGTAAGGCGTTATTTCATTAGTTGCGAGCAGCAGGCAAAATCAGCGATAAGCCATACGCATCCTGATTTTTCCAACCCGGCGCTAGCTGCCAGGGCGTGGGCTGATGAGTATGAAGCCAGGCAGAGGATTGAGGCTTTAAGTCACCGGCAGGCTCAATATATCGATCATCTTGAAAACCTGTTTACCGACGGCTTATCCCCAGTGCAGTTCTGCAAACGTCTGAATGGTGTCAACGTTAGTAAAGTCAGCGCCTTCCTACAGAGCGCTAACTGGCTTTACGATGACAATCCTAACGGCAATCACGCTCAATGGCGTGTCAGATCTCAGGTCAGGGATAAGTATCTCACCGAGAAGAGCACAAAAGTTTCACCGAGCGCCGCCGCCAGTTTCACAACATACCAGCCCGTCCTCCTGCGCGATGGGGCTGTTTGGCTTTATCGCAAGTATCTGAAGGGACAACTGCCGATGAAGCAATCCTGGAATGGGGAATATACCCACGATAAAGAGCTTTCTGGGGGCATTCAGTGAGAGCATTACTGACCCCTGAAGTCGTGTCTCGTCTCGGTGTTGTTCTTTTCAAACCCGGTCGTGAATTGATGTCTCTCTTTACCGGCGGCCGTGTCCTGATAGAGCGTCAGCCAGAGAAGATGAAAACACTGCCCACTGGGCGGATCGCCGATGCACGTCAGCCCCTTGCAGAAATGGACATTCTGCGTTTTTTCATGAGGGATGAGAGGGTTATTAACGCAGCTGGTGGAATTAACGCTCTTGAGGCCTGGCTTCTACGAAATGTCAGAGAGTGCCAGTACCCTCATTCCCACTATCACCACCATGAATTAGTGACTATGCGGCATCCGCCTGGCGCCATGGTTGTCTGCTGGCATTGTGATAATGAATTACGTGAGCAGACCACCGAAATGTTGTCAGAGCTGGCTTATCAGAATCTGGTTCAGTGGGTGATTGAAAGGGTGCTGATCAGCCTTGGATACAATAAGGAGCGCGAATTATCGATGGCGGAGCTCTGCTGGTGGGCTGTGAAATCCGGCATTGCTGACGCAATAACCGAGACGATGGCGCAACAGGCCTTAAGACTGCCTGAGGAACCTTTCCTGTCCGTTTATAAGGATAGCGATATTGTCCCGTCATTTGCTGCAGGTGAAATCCTTCAGGATCTTGTTGAGGGCATAGACCTGGCGGACGCCAGCGTACTCATTGAGCAACCTCAGATTGAAAGTAAACCCACTCTGAGGCTTAGTGTCGATCCGAACAGCCCCGAATCATTTATGCGCCGCCCAAAGCGCCAGCGCTGGACCTGCGAAGTTTACACACGTTGGGTTAAAACTCAGCCATGTGAATGCTGTAGGCAACCATCAGACGATCCACACCATATAATAGGGAATGGTCTGGGGGGAACTGGCACCAAGGCCCATGATCTCTTCGTGATACCACTGTGCAGAGTGCATCACGATGAATTACACGCCAATACATCAGAGTTCGAAAAGAAATATGGCACTCAGTTAGAGCTGTGGGCTCGTTTTCTGGATCGGGTAATGGGTATCGGCGTCATTGTAAAAGCTTGAGTGTATGGAGTACTGAGCATGAATATTGAATCAATTCCCAAATTTTTCGCGCCCAAAGGAATGCATATTTCCGATAGCGGTCGTGCAACCGCCAGCGAGCAACTCACTGTGACAGATGTAATGGCCGCACTGGGGATGACACAGGCAGAGGCGGGAATAGGCCTGTCAATGTTTTTGGGTAAAGCTGGAATCAGCGAACACGACAGAAAGGCATCCGTCAGTTGGTTGGCTGAATATGCAAAATCAAAAGCGCCTCGATCGATAAGAAAAGCAGCAGGGAAGAAGTTCCCGCTGTGTATGCTGATAATAGCTCGGTTCGCTTATAACGACTATGCCTCGTCTGCAGCTGACAGCGTAGATTGCAGGAAGTGTTCTGGTTCAGGCTTCATAAAAAAAACCTCAATGGTGGAAAAAAGCCACTACAAAATGAGATTACCGCAATGGGCAAAAGACCTCGGGCAGTCACCTTCGGATTTTGAAGTAAAACGTCAGGTGGAAGAGATTGACCATGTTCTCTGCTTCAAATGCGGCGGCACCGGGAAAATCAGCAAGCGATGCCAGTGTGGCGGTACGGGAAAAACCCTGGACCGTAAAGAGTCAGAGCTGCAGGGAGTGCCTGTCTACAAAGTATGTAAACGTTGTGAAGGCCGCGGTTATAGTCGTCCTAAGTCTTCAAATGCTTACAGAGGTATACTCTCTGAGCTGCCTGGTCTGCCAGAACGTACCTGGCGATACAGCTGGAAACCTTTCTATGAAAGTCTGGTTACAAAATGCTTTGAGGAAGAGAGTTATACCGACTCACAACTTAAACGTGTGACAAAGGTGTCTGATTTCATAAATATCGCATAATTTAGCGACACGTTACTTGCAAAGTTGCCGCTTTTGTGTAATTTTATCTATAACGATGGGCTTTGTATGTTCAACGTTGATTAACCCGCCAGCGAGCGGGTTTTTTTATGGGCTAAAATCGATAAAATCTTCTTCTCTTTCAATTAGTTCTTGCTGGATACCGTCACCAGAGTTATCTGTATGTCACACCACTTATTTGAGGTAAAAGACATGCTAAATCAGCAAGATATGACGGAAACAGCCAAGGCTGTTTTTGATGAATTAAGTGACAAACCGGCTACGGCTGGGGAGATTGCTCAGAATACTCACCTGAGCCGCGAACGCTGCCAGCTCATACTTACGCAGCTGGTAATGGCGGGGTTATCTGATTATCAGTTCGGATGTTATAAGCGCCTCCAGTAATGGGGGCTTTTGCTGTGAAAATGGGCGGCTGGTGGGTGTTGTAGCACCCGACCAGCCATCAGCTCATGCTTTCAGGTCACAAGCTAACCACGGCCCACTGCTTTAGCGCAAAAGCAAAGTGAGCCTATCAGAGTTACGCTTACTGATCTATGAAAAATACTGTAAAAATATCCAGTGTTGAATTAATCAATGCTGATTGCCTGCAATACCTCCCATCACTACCCGATAACTCCATTGATCTTATTGTTACCGATCCGCCTTATTTTAAGGTGAAGCCAAACGGCTGGGATAACCAATGGCAGGGGGACGAGGACTATTTACGTTGGCTGGATAGCTGTCTGGCACAGTTCTGGCGAGTGTTAAAACCTGCCGGCAGCATGTATCTGTTCTGTGGGCACCGCCTGGCAGCGGATATTGAGCTGTTGGTGAGAGAGCGGTTTAACCTGCTCAACCATATCATCTGGGCTAAGCCATCAGGGCGATGGAACGGCTGCAATAAGGAGAGCTTACGCGCTTATTTCCCGGCCACTGAGCGTATCATTTTTGCCGACCATTATCAGGGGCCATACAGGCCCAAAGACGATGGATATGCCGCAAAGTGTAATGAGTTAAAGCAACACGTCATGACGCCTTTAATTTCTTACTTCCGGGATGCCCGGGAATCTCTTGGCGTGACGTCGGCCCAGATTGCAGAAGCCACGGGTAAAAAAAATATGGTTTCCCACTGGTTTGGCCTTAGCCAGTGGCAACTGCCGAATGAAGCCGATTATTTGAAGTTGCAGGCTCTGTTTCAAAAAATCGCCATGGATAAGCACTCACGCAACGAACTGGGAAAACCTCACCACCAGCTTGTCGCTACCTGGCAATCACTTAACCGGAAGTATTCTGAACTTCAGCAGGAGTATTACCGGTTACGGCGCCCATTTAGCGTGTCGGTCACGGTGCCATATACCGACGTCTGGACACATAAGCCGGTTCAGTTTTATCCAGGTAAGCACCCATGCGAAAAACCTGCCGATATGCTTCAGCAGATCATTACTGCAAGCAGCCGGCCAGGGGATGTCGTAGCTGATTTCTTTGCTGGTTCTGGTTCCACACTAAAGCAAGCTGCTCTGCTCGGGCGGAGTGGAATCGGTGTTGAACTGGAAACCGAGCGGTTTGAACAGACGGTCAGTGAAATACGCAATTTGCTTGAGCACCTACCACCACAACCAAATCCCTTGCCTTAGAGCTAAACCGGGCGTCAGCCAACGGATAAACGTATCCGGAAAATTGAGATCGCAGGAACGACCAACAAACGGTAATCCGTATGGAGAATAACCCGTTGAGGAAGAGGCCTGGCCGGAACCGTAACCGGCACTTATATGGCTGCGGGGCCAGCGTCTGAAGCGAATCACGATCACGATGCGAAAACTACATGTCCCAGCTGCGCGCAAAGTGACTTAAAGGCAGGGCCACAATTTGAATCTGCGACAACTTAGGTTGGTCGCTCCGTATCAGTAAGCGGATCCACCTGGCTCGCATTCGCGGGCCTTTTTCGTATCTGCGCCACGCTCGGCGTTATTTAACCACAGAGCCTTTCAGGGGTGAGCCATAGGGAATAGTCAGTGTGACTGTCTCTGTGGGCTGATCATTCCTGAGCGCTGGCTCACCCGCTAAAAGGAAAGTCACTATGTTTGGTATTTTTAAAAAGAAAGCCCGTAAAGCCGTTGTTGAAGTGAAAAAAATGGAAAACCGCGATGCCGTAGAAGCCACCGTCTGGGGAGCGTACTCGATTGCATACGCCGATGGTACCTGCGATGCAAAAGAGATTGCAGTGCTGGAGAAGACTATTTCGGCCCTCCCGGCATTCGCGCCATTTGCTGGTGAAATTGCCCAGATGAGTTCGAATATTCGCGCCCGCTATGAAGCATCACCACGTTCAGCCAACGCTCAGGCGTTGCGCGAACTGGCTGACGTTGCCGGGACGGATGACGCTGTCGATGTTCTTTGCCTGTGTCTTGATGTAGCTGATAACGACGGCATCGGGGAAGAAGAAGAGAAACAGCTGAAGAAAATTGCCCAGGCTCTGCAACTTCCATTGGACCAGTACCTGTGATCGGTAAACTTCGCTGGGCCGCAGCTGGGGTGCTTTTGTTTCTGGTGGTTGCTATCGACTTCACCAGCAAAATGATGTCAATCCTGGCTGATGGCGTGCTGGTAGCCGGGGTAATCGCTTTTCTCTGGCCCCATATTAAACCCAGTGATTAGCACTGTGCAAAAGGCATCGTAATGGTGCCTTTGACAGAGTGTCAGTTATTGACGCCGCCTATGACTACATCCTAAATTATGCGTGTGGTGAATCCCCCTATGCGGAGGGGCATTGCCAGTCTGATATGTTTTTTTGCGCATTGCGAGTCGTCTGTGGACTGGCGGCGACTTACCGGGAGGCACCCGGCACCACACCTAATAAAAAATGATGATAGCTGTAAGGCCCACTTCGGTGGGCTTTTTCTTTGGGCAAAAAAAAAGCCCGCATGGTTTCATGCAGGCAAGGCAGTTACATTTAGATTTTGTCCCGGTATATGTTTTTTTGTCCGGAAGTCGAAAGATACTGTCTCGAATACATTTTGTAAATAACGGATTCAAATCACAAGGCCATGCATTTGCATGGCTTTTTTATTATCAGGTCCCGCAGGAATCATCATCGACACGCTTCGTTGTTAAATCCAGCCTGACGGGCCTGACCCCTTTCAAACACACAGCTTCCCGATCTTTCATCGGAGGCGGTAACTATGGCTAAACGTATGCAAGACAAAGAGAGCATTGCCGGGATGTCCTGGCTGGTTCTGCTGATCATTGCTTGCTGGGGTGGACTTGTCCGCTACCTGATAGATGTGAAGCAGAGCAAGGCAACATGGAGCTTGATCAATGCTCTTGCCCAAATGGTGGTTTCAGGGTTTACCGGCGTTATTGCTGGTCTGGTGAGCATTGAAAGCGGATTGAGCATTTACATGATACTGGCCACTTCCGGAATTAGCGGGGCAATGGGTTCTGTTGCTTTGACCTATTTCTGGGAGCGCATTACCGGAGTTAAGGCGCCATGACAGCAGATCAGATTATCGAGGGCATCCTCGGTAAAGAAGGGGGTTACGTAAATAACCCGAATGATAAAGGCGGCCCAACGCGCTGGGGTATCACGCAGACTACCGCCCGCGCATATGGCTATAGCGGCGATATGAAGGCGTTACCACGGGATACAGCCAAAGCAATTTATCTGTCGCAATACTGGACAGAACCGAAGTTTGACTGCATCGCCGAGTTGTCGCCAGCCATTGCACAGGAATTGTGTGATACTGGCGTGAACATGGGGCCACGTGTCGCCAGTACATTCCTGCAGCGCTGGTTAACGGCGTTGAATATGCAGGGCAAGCTATATCCGGATCTGAAGACGGACGGCGCGATCGGCAATCTCACCATCGCCGCCCTGAAAAGTTATCTCGCCGTTCGTGGCAAAGATGGCGAAGCCACGCTGCTAAAGGCGCTGAATTGCAGCCAGGGGGCTCGCTATCTTGAGTTGGCCGAAGCGAGGCCGGCTAACGAAGCGTTTCTATACGGCTGGGTTAAAGAGCGGGTGAGCCTATGAAGATGATTATTTTCGCTCTGCTGGCGCTGGTGGCCGTGCTGGTTCTGTTGCTAGTGCGCAAATATACCCGGCTGGAGTTTGTTGGTCATGCCCGGTTGCTGCTTAAAACATGGTCTGTCCGCCTGGGTGCTGCCGGCGCTTTGGTCGGTGTATGGGCCCAATCATTTCCGGACGCAGCTCTTCATGCCTGGGCGATGCTGCCGCCGGATATCAAAGATATTCTGCCTGCAAACATTGTGGCAATGATTAGCCCGGCCCTGGTGGTGCTCGCCATCCTCTCTCAATACGTCAGACAGCCAAAGCTGAAAGAAATAGCCGATGAGCAGCAGGAGGCGCAATGAGCCTTGAATTTATCAGCGGGCTGGTAGTCGTTCTGCTTGGCTTAATCGCTGGCGCGTTTGGGTTAGGCCATGCGCGCGGGACCAGCAAGGCGGAAGCCAAAGCCGAGCAGCAGCGCACTGAAGAAAACGCCGCTGCTACCGTCGCCGCGGCAGAACGCCGGGCTGATGCAACGAAAGGGGCCAGCGATGTACAGGAAGACGTTAAGCGTATGGGCGATGACGATGTTGATCGCGAGCTGCGCGAAAGATTTACCCGCCCCGGTGGTGGTTGATACCGCGTGCAGCTGGGTGCGGATCATCTACCTGACTGGCCACGATATCGACGCGCTGAACATGCAGACGAAGCGAGACATTCTGGCGCACAACAAATCAATTATGGCAAATTGCCAAAAAAACATCGGAAATTCGAAGGTCAATGGTCGTTAATAAGTGAGCCAGTAGCCAGCCTGCCATGATAAAATCATTAGTAACGATGGGATCATTATAAGGAACGAATGAAGTGGACGTGCTAATTGACAGTGCTCTTGAAGGCTATCTCTTCCTCTTACTGGATATGTGGCCAGTTTTGATTGTTGCTTTCGTCGGGTTAGCTCTATCATTTTATGGTGTGCTAATGCCCAAAACAGCAGTCATTTTTCTACTGCTTGCCGTGATCGTAGGGACTTCAGGATGGATATATACCTGATATAAAAATAAGCTATAAAATTTTTGTTTCAACAATATAATAAAAATACATGACCTTTAAGTTTCATTGGCCTTTCACTTAAGTGCATTGATCATTCTAGACCGAAGCATCGTTCTGGAACCTAATAAACCATTGGAGTGTATACGACCAAATGAAGATATGCTGCAATGGTAGCCAATGATGCATCTACTATTTGTGAGGTAGCTCACCCTTGAGCTCACAGGTACCACAGTAAGGTGAACTTTGTTATGGCTGAAAAAACTCATACATTAGTTTAGAAAAAAGATGAGATTTAACAAGCGTAGCGGGCTCATGGGATTAGCGGGATTGCATATTCAGCTATCTGTTTTGCTCTTAAGGATGTCAGGTGTGGATGAAGCAATGCAAAAGCTAGTGAATTAAATGAGCTAAGTACTGAGTCGCATAGTTGAATGCCTTACAGAAGGCATTCATTTAATGATTTCTATAATAATGTCCAGAACAATAATCTGTCCGGGCAGACTAATTGGTCAGCAGTTACTGATTATAAAGACGAACTACACATTATTGTGTGGTTGCTGGTGTGAAAAAAAAGAAACACACTACTCTCATTGCACCTCTGTCCCAATACCAGTCTGTCGGAGGTCAGTTACTCGTTTAAGTGATGCTCTCCCGGATGGCTCCTGAGAGTTTATTTAATTGAGAACTGCGCATGACAAAAGGCCGCATCTTTTTGCGGCCTTTTTCATAGCCATCAGAAAGGCCATCCCCGGTTTTTTTATGGTATTGCGAAGCCACTTTAGTCAGGGAGTCATCCCGGAAACAGCAAACGTAAGCGCTGAGTTGATTAAAAAACGCTCTATTGGTGATATGATAAGACCCATTTATTGAAAGGGTAATCATCATGTCATTTTTCGATTACGCATTAAAACGTATAAATATTGCGTCAAAAATAACAGTGACTTGTCCTGTTTGCGGGCATAAATCCAATCATCCGACTACAAAGGTACGCAAGGAACAGGCGTTACTCTGCCCGAGATGCAAATCACTGTTTGTCATTCACAGGTAACATGCCGCCAGACTGAAACTAACCGCCTCAGGGCGGTTTTTATTGCCTGAATTAGAGGGTCTCTTTGCGGGATGACTCTGTACTGCTAAGTCGAATGGTTGTTACTTTCTCTTTCGAAAAGATAAAAGCAGACCAGGCGCGACATTCTGGAGCACAACAAATCAGAGCAAGCGGACTGCTAAAGGAAAACTACTGATAATGAGTAAGTCCGGATTAGCTAACGACATAACAATCCGTCTCTTGGACATGATAAAATCATTACCAACGGTAATGGATTGAAAAGGAAATGATGTGTGGATGTGCTAATTGATAGTGCCATGGAAGGCTATATCTTCCTCGCTCTGGCTATGTGGCGCGTTCTGATTGTGGTATTCGTTGGGATGGCCCTCTCATTTTATGGCGTGCAAATGCGTAGAACTGCAGTCACCTTTTTGATGCTAGCTGCGGTAGTAGGGATTGCGGGTTCGATTTATACCTAAATAGCCTTTATAACTATCTCCGTTTATAGCAACCCATTGATAAATATGCGCCTCGCAATAGCGGGGCTTTTTTATTCGTGAAGGTAAACGATGCAAAATATCAAGATTGAATACGTTAATGGCGTGCTGGTGGCGCTGGAGCGGGACGGCGTGTCTTACGCGCATCTGCCTGTTTCAGCTATCCATTTCGACCATACCGCTAAGATATTCCCGCACCTCAAGATTGAGATTGAAGCTGGTGGCGCACCATTCGTACCTGCAGCACCAGCGCAACCACAACCGGAAGAGTCAGAACAGCCACCAGCTGTCGTGGAAGAAGTGCAGCCAGTAAAAGAAGGTGAGCTCTTGCCGCCGAATGATACTGCGCCACGAACGGCGCGTCGCCCCCGTCATCGCAACCGTAACCGCAACAGGAGCCAGTAATGTTTAATCGTAATGATCTGACGCTTTCACTCTTCTATGCTTCCAGCACGAATGATGACGGCGATAAGGTCGCGTCACTTACCGTTCAGGTGAACAATTCCGACATGGTGGCCATGCAGAGCAACAAGCTGCAATGCATCACTGATAAGACAGGTAAGAAGGCTTATTCCGTTGGCGAGCAGATGATCACCAATGGTTCTGATCCGCTGCTGGTTGCCCTTGAGGACTACTGGCGCCGGAACACTGAGACGGTCGTGACCGGATTTCTGAACGATGTTGGCGACTTCATCGCAGGGAACATCAGCCAGTCTTCAACGTTCCTCGGCTTCAATGGGCTGAAGGTCTTCGAGAATGAGCCGCTGGCGGCACGCATCCCCGAGGATGTGCTGCAGGCTGACGGCGGCGCGTCCGCAGGCTGAGCATTCACAGAGGTCGTTCAGTGAGCGGCCTCGATGATTGGTCAGCTATTGCAAATGACAATCATTATTGCATGGGTCCTCCCGGTGGGGTGGTCTTCCACGGGGCGGCGGACTCGCGGATTCTCGCTACATATGAAAATTTTGAGATTTAAGGCGTTTCCGTTCTTCTACTTTTTAACTCATTGTTTATTAATTGGTTGATGCCTAAAAAGTAAGGAAGCCATCAGACCGTTTCCTGTCCGGATCACCCATGATCGTTTCCGTACCCCGTTTTCGCCTAAGGAGTGCGTATGGAGGTGAACAAAAAACAGCTCTCCGATATTTTTGGTGTCAGCATTCGTACGATTCAGAACTGGCAGGATCAGGGGATGCCGTTTGTGCGTGGTGGTGGCAAAGGTAATGAGGTGCTTTACGATTCCGCTGCCGCGATTAAGTGGTTTGCCCAACGTGATGCTGACATCGAAAACGAAAAGTTGAGAAAGGAAGTTGAAGAGCTCCGTAAGGCTGGTGAATCTGATCTGCAGCCAGGAACAATTGATTATGAGCGCTACCGTCTGACCCGCTCGCAGGCTGATGCCCAGGAGCTAAAAAATGCCAAAAGTTCCGCTGAGGTGGTGGAGACCGCATTCTGCACGTTCGTGCTTTCACGCGTGGCCGGCGAAATAGCCAGTATCCTGGACGGGATCCCCCTGTCGGTGCAGCGGCGGTTTCCTGAGCTGGAGAATCGACACATTGATTTCCTTAAAAAGGACGTAATCAAAGCCATGAACAAGGCAGCTGCGCTGGATGAAATTATACCGGGGTTGCTGAGTGAATATATCGAACAGTCAGATTAAGGGGCTGCAGTCATCCGCGCGCGCCGGGCTGCGCTCACTCTATCGCCCGGAGCCGCAAACGGCAGTGGAATGGGCAGACAATAATTATTATTTGCCGAAAGAATCAGCTTACCAGGAAGGGCGCTGGGTCACGCTGCCTTTCCAGCGCGCAATAATGAATGCGATGGGGAATGACTACATCCGGGAAGTGAACGTTGTTAAATCTGCGCGTGTCGGTTACTCGAAGATGCTGCTGGGCGTCTATTCCTATTTTATTGAGCATAAGCAGCGAAATTCCCTCATCTGGCTGCCGACCGACGGCGATGCCGAAAACTTCATGAAGTCGCATGTTGAGCCGACGATCCGTGATATTCCCGCACTGCTGGCGCTGGCGCCGTGGTATGGGAAAAAGCACCGCAATAACACGCTCAGCATGAAGCGTTTCTCTAATGGTCGCGGTTTCTGGTGTCTCGGCGGTAAAGCTGCAAAGAACTATCGTGAGAAATCGGTTGATGTTGCCGGATATGACGAACTGGCGGCATTCGATGAGGACATCGAGAAAGAAGGTTCGCCAACGTTTCTGGGTGATAAGCGAATAGAGGGTTCTGTCTGGCCCAAATCAATCCGCGGCTCTACCCCAAAAATTCGTGGTACCTGCCAGATTGAACGAGCCGCCAGCGAATCGCAGCATTTTATGCGCTTCCATGTTGCGTGTCGGCACACCTCAGACGCTGTACAGGTTCAACTACCGGGGGGGTGACAGTAACGGCGACTCAGGCGCCGCAGGATCGTGGTACGAAGAGCAGGTAGGCACAAACCACAGGTATGTTTTGATGGTTCGCGGCTACGCTAACGCGGTTCAGTACTGGCAGTTCCTGAACGATGGGAGAATCTACAGCAGCCAGAACGGGAACGTTCAGTTCCAGGGCACATCGGATGCGCGGTTAAAGCATGACATTCAACCGACTGACGGCCAGCTGTCTTTTGAACGCATTCGTCAGCTTGAGCTGGTGACGTTCGTCTATAACGACGATGAGCAGAACAGGACGCGCCGGGGAATAATCGCGCAGCAGGCACAGCAGGTCGATCAACAGTATGTTAAGCAGATTAACACGTCGTATATGCTCAACGGCGAGAGGGTGGACGATGACCGCCTTCAGCTCGATAACAACGTGCTCTTGATGGATACACTGGCGGCGGTAAAAGTGCTGATTGAGCGAGTAGATTATTTAGAGACTAAGCTAAACAATATTTTAGGTTAAACCGGATAGCAGCCCTGATTTTTCTTTTCTTCTCCTACTTCGTCATTATAACTGTGTTTATATACAGTATTTGTGCTGTTGATATGTACAAAAACATTCTGCAAAACGATAATTATTTTCAGGCAAATCAAGATGTTAAAATTGCGAAAAAAAACCTTATTTTCATATTCTGACACAAGGATTTTCGTTTAAAAAACATATCATTACTCTTTTCTTGGGGGTGTGTCGGTGTGGTACATGGATATCGACACCACCGCCAACTATAAGCTGGCGGGCGCGCAGCAGCACGACAGTATTCGTCTGGATCCGTGGGTGTTTATGTTCTCTGCGGGATACCGGTTCTAAAGTCCCGGATAAAGCTGGTCGCAATGACCAGCTTTATTACGCTTTCTGACGCGTGGCGGATTTGCTTAAGCCTCCCCCGGAGCGGCTGCAGTAACGGCTACTCATTACCCCATTTATTCAGAAATACCGCGATATCATCAATGCGCTGGCGATCGATGCCCGCTTGTACGGCCATCTCTCCCTGCGCTTGCTCGCTGATTTCTTCGTTATTCATCAGGCGAGTAATCAACAGCTGGAAATAGCGCGCCAGAGGATCGCGTTCCGACTCGCTGACGGGCTCAGCGGACTCGGTCGAATACTCATCCGCAATGTCGTAATATTTCAGTGGTACTTCCTCGTGCATAAATCGCTCCCCGATTGACGTTGTGCCTGCATTTTCTGGCCTGAATAATATCACTCCTGCCTGGCTTTAGCTCAGGAACGACCAGAAAAACGCATGCCGAGCCCACACCATACGCAACGGGCGCGGAAACTCCCCGTCATCGGGGGTAATAGCGTAAAAAGCCAAAATTGACTGCCCTGAACCCGTCAGCACGCCATTAATACGCATAAAACTATTACCACGGTACCCGACATCCTCGATAATCCAGATACTCTAATCCGGGGCGGTTTTGTTTTTCCAGCAGGACGTTCACCAGCGAGGGGATGGTCTCGGCAATGGTGAGTGGGGCATTCTCGCCGCCGAGGGCCGTGCGGATCCAGCCCGGCGCCATGACCACCAGCGGATGCGATACGCAGGCAGGGCGGGCGGCAAAACTGCGCATAAACATATTCAGCGCGGCTTTACTCCCGCGATACAGCTCGCGCTGTCCGCCGGTATTATTGCTCAAACTGCCTTGTCCTGAAGACATAACGCCAATCAGCCCCTGCGGCAACACGACATCTTGCAGACTTTCTATTACCCGCATCGGCGCGAGCGCGTTGGTCAACATGACATGAATAAACTCTTCCGTCGCGATTTCGCCGATGGTTTGTGTCGGATCGCGGTTGGTGGTGCCCGCGTTGACGAACAGCATATCCAGTACGTTATCGCTAAGCGTTTCGCGCAGCGCCGCGATTCCGTCATTATCACAAATATCCAGCGCCTCAATACGAACCCGTCCAGGATACGCCCGGGCCAGATGATGCAGCGGCGTGGTTTGCGAGAGATCGCGCACGGTGCCGATGACCTGCCAGCCATGCAGCAGAAACTGTTCAGCCATGGCGTGCCCAAGCCCGCGTGAAGCGCCCGCGATCAATACTGTTTTAGTGGAAGCGGCCATTGGCATCACTCCGGCGTAAATAAATGATGGGATAAATATAGGCCGGTGCTGTAGCAGGCGGAAGGCGCAGCATTTGCAATAATAAAGTGCATCAGACGCCCTATCCCGGAGTGGAGAAAAGATGACCGATCCCGATTTTAATTTACTGACTGCGCTGGATGTACTGTTGAGCGAGAAGAGCGTTGCCGGGGCGGCAAAGCGGCTTGAGCTTAGCGCGTCGGCGATGAGCCGCACGCTGGCGCGCTTACGGCAGGTAACCGGCGACCCGCTACTGGTCAGGGCCGGGCGAAAAATGGTGCTGACTCCCCATGCGGAAAGTCTGCAGGCGCGGGCAAAAAACGTCGTCACTGAGATGCGCGCGGTGCTCAACGCTTCGCCTGCGCCGCTGAGTTTATCGACCCTTGAGAAGCGATTTACGTTACGTACCAATGAGGGATTTATAGACGTTTTTGGCCCGGCGCTGGTGAACGCTGTCGCACGAGAAGCGCCGGGCGTGACGCTCGAGTTTGTCGCGAAGCCGGAGAAAGATGCTCGATTTTTACGCGAGGGGCGGGTGGACCTGGAAATTGGCGTACTGGAAAATATGGGGCCTGAGATCCGCCTGCAGGCGCTGTTTCGCGATCGCTTTGTCGCCGCACTGGCAAAAAACCACCCGTTAGCCGCCTTTGCCGAACTGTCGCGAGAACAATTTGTTTCCGTAGGGCACGTCATAGCCTCCCGTCGCGGGGCGATCCGCGGGCCGGTTGATGAAGCGCTGGCGACATATGGAATGAGCCGCAGAATTGCCGCGGTGGTGCCTGCGTTTTCCGCCGCACTGGCCGTTGCCCGGGATGCTGAACTTATCGCCGTTGTCCCGGCCTCCTGCCTGCAGAGCGCGGCGGGAAAAGAGATGATCGGTTTTCCCCTCCCGGTGAGCACGCCGGAGATAACGGTGTCACAAATGTGGCATCCTCGCCAGGAGCATGAATTAGCGCATCGCTGGCTAAGGCAGCTGGTGCGCAGAGAGTGTCGGCAGCCATAAAAAAAGCCCGCACAAGTGCGGGCAAAAATACTGGAAGCAATGTGAGCAATGTCGTACCGAATACCTGAGTTGTTTACTCAACTACTCGGTAATGAGAAAGATAATATTTCTCATTTAAGATATCAACCCCAACTTTTGTGCGGAAGCGTTTTTTTAATCGACGATAAAAACGGTGCGCTTCTGGCTGTTATTCTGCGGCCATGCCGCGGCGACCTCGCGAAGCGGCCGGGGAGTGGTGGCGATGGTAAACCCGCCAGTAACGGCAGCCTGCAGCATTTCCCCGGTAGCGGCCAGCAGCTGGGACACTGAAAGGCTGCCAATACCGCTGCCCATCAGCTGCAGCGGCGCGGAGCGCAGTACCGCGCCGCTGAGCGCGATATCGGCGGCGGAAAGGGAACCGACCTGAATAAAACGTACCGGCGCATTTCCCAGGCTGTGCTTTGCCAGCGCTGGCAGCAAAAGTTCGGCGCTACGTCCCCACAGATAATCGACGACGACATCAATCTGCTGCGCCGCCAGTTCGGCAAACTGCGCCCGCAGGCTCGCCTCATCCTGACTTAAGTTCACGATCGCATCGGCTTCGAGCGCGGCCAGTTTCTCCCCGTTTCGCCCGCAGGCTATCACTTTTCTGGCGCCCAGAAAGCGGGCGACTTGCACCGCCAGCTGACCGGCGCTGCCCGTGGCGCCGTTGATCAATACGGTTTCGCCCGCTTTCAACCCGCCGCGCTTGACCAGCGCCGCCCAGGCCGACATACCCGGATTAGCCATTGCGGCGGCAGTGATATCGTCCAGTTCATCCGGCAGCGGCAGACAGTGGTTTAGGGCGACGGGAGCCCACTGCGCCATACTGCCCCAGGGCGCGGCGGGGAAGGCGAAATAGACGCGCCGCCCGTCAGGTAGTACGCCGGCGCCATCAATACCCGGGACAAAAGGCAGACGACCATCGAAACTATAATGTTTGCCGGAGGCCCGGCCTTTCACCACATGACTGATGGCGGCGGCGCGAACCTTGACTAACGCCTCACTCTCACCGGCGCGCGGATCGCTAAAATCGGACCAAACCGGCCCCTGCTGCAGGTCAAAAACCACGGCTGCTTTCATTGTCTTCTCCCCCTCTGGGATAGTTATGTGTAAAATGCACATATCAGCTAACGGCACTATACTCGGTTAACCAATATATGCAAGATGCACATAATAATTACGACATTAGCGACTTCCACGGCGCGCTGCTCGATATCATCAGCGTGATGAACCAACCGATGCGCGATGAGCAGATACTGCAGGCGGCCGAGGTCCAGCTCGATCGGACTCTCTTTCCGCTACTGGTGGCCGTCGGGCGCAGGGGACCCGTCGGGGTCGTTGAACTGGCGGACAGCCTTGGGCGCGACTACACCACCGTCAGCAGGCAGGTGAAGAAGCTGGAAGCCCTGGAGCTGGCGCGAAAGCAGCCCAATGCGAAAGACCGGCGGATTAGCGAAGTGACGCTCAGCGAAGCGGGCCAGGCGATGATTACACGCATTGCGCAAGCAAGAACGCGGCTGATAAATGAGGTGCTGGCAGGGTGGTCGCAAGATGATGTGCTGGCGCTGTTTCGTCTGACGCGCAAATATGCCGACAGCTTGCAGCAGAAATAGCCGCCCGGCGCGGGACCGGGCGGCGGACGCGCTTAGGCGGCTTTGGTGGCGGCCTTCAGACTTTGGGCAAAGGCTTTCAGTTCGGCGAGCATAGCCTGCGGGTCGTTCACGTTACGCTCAATGATTTTGACGATGGCAGAGCCGGAAATCGCGCCGGCCGCGCCTGCGTCAATCGCCGCGGTCACCTGCTCCGGCGCCGAGATGCCAAAACCCTGCAGCGGCGGCGCGGCGTGGTACTCGGCCAGCTTTTCAATCAGATGATGCAGCGGCAGCGCGGCGCGGTTCTCCGCGCCGGTCACGCCCGCCCGCGACAGCAGGTAGGTATAACCGCGACCGTAAGAGGCGATCTGGCGCAGCAGATCGTCATCGGCATTCGGCGGACAGATGAAAATCGGCGCGATGTTATGGCGCAACGCGGCCTGGCGGAACGGCGCGGACTCTTCCACGGGGACATCGGCGACCAGCACTGAATCGACGCCCGCGCGTTCGCACGCGGCGTAGAATTCATCAATGCCCGGGCTGAAGACCAGGTTGGCGTACATCAGCAGGCCGATTGGGATGGTCGGATGCTTTTGACGAATCGCCGTCAGCATTTCAAAGCACTGGGCGGGCGTGACGCCTGCGGCAAAAGCGCGCAGGGTGGCGTCCTGAATCGTCGGGCCGTCAGCCAGCGGGTCGGAGAAGGGGATGCCCAGCTCCAGCGCGTCGGCGCCCGCTTCAATCAGGGTATCGATAATTTTCAGCGACTGTTCCGGATTCGGATCGCCGAGGGTGACGAAGGGAACAAACGCGCCTTCCCGGCGAGCTTTAAGTTGTGCAAACAGCGTCTCATAACGTTCCATCAGATTTCCCCTCGCGCTTTTAAAATATCGTGTACGGTGAAGATGTCTTTATCGCCGCGGCCGGAGAGGTTAACCACCAGCAGCTGCTCTTTTTCCGGGTTTTCACGCATCATTTTCAGCGCGTGCGCCAGGGCATGGGAGGACTCCAGCGCCGGGATAATCCCCTCATGGCGGGAGAGTTCTTTAAAGGCATCCAGCGCTTCGTCATCGGTAATCGACACATAATCGGCGCGGCCAATGCTGTTCAGATACGCATGCTGCGGCCCCACTGACGGGAAGTCCAGCCCGGCGGAGATGGAGTAGGACTCCTCAATCTGCCCCTCTTCCGTTTGCATCATCGGCGATTTCATACCGAAGTAGATACCCACCCGACCGTGCTTCAGCGGCGCGCCGTGCTCGCCGGACTCAATACCGTGACCCGCGGGCTCCACGCCAATCAGGCCAACGGTGGTTTCGTCGATAAAGTCGGCGAACATGCCGATGGCGTTCGATCCGCCGCCGACGCAGGCGATAACCGCATCCGGCAGACGACCTTCTTTCTCCAGAATCTGCGCTTTGGTCTCTTCGCCAATCATGCGCTGGAATTCACGCACGATGGTCGGGAACGGGTGCGGACCGGCAGCGGTGCCGAGCATATAGTGGGCTGTTTCGTAGCTGCCGGACCAGTCGCGCAGGGCTTCATTGCAGGCGTCTTTCAGGGTAGAAGAACCGCTATGTACCGGGATCACTTCCGCACCCATCAGGCGCATGCGGAAAACGTTCGGCGACTGGCGTTCGATATCCTTAGCGCCCATATAGATACGGCACTTCAGGCCGAGCAGGGCGCTGGCGAGCGCAGAGGCCACGCCGTGCTGGCCGGCGCCGGTTTCGGCGATAATTTCCGTTTTGCCCATCCGTTTCGCCAGCAGCGCCTGGCCGAGCACCTGGTTGGTTTTATGCGCGCCGCCGTGCAGCAGGTCTTCACGCTTGAGATACAGCGTGGTACGGGTGCCTTCGGTAAGGTTACGGCATTTGGTCAGCGCCGTCGGGCGACCGGCGTAGTTTTTCAGCAGGTCGGTAAATTCAGCCTGGAATGCCGGGTCTTTCTGCGCGCTGACGAACGCTTCTTCCAGCTGGCGCAGGGCGGGCATCAGGATCTGCGGAACGTACATCCCGCCGAATTCGCCAAAGTAGGGGTTCAGTAAAGTACTCATTATTGCTCCTTAATATGCGCGCAGCGTTTGAAATACAGAGGACAGCTTGCTGGCATCTTTAATACCCGGCTGCGACTCTACGCCTGAATTAAAATCGAGTCCGGCACAGCCGCTTTTGGCGGCTTCCACACAGTTATCGGCGCCGAGGCCGCCTGCCAGCAGAACGTTACGCAGGTCCTGACCTTGCAGCAGCGACCAGTCGAAACGCTGGCCGGTGCCGCCTTGACCGTTGTCGAATACATATTTATCGACGTGATGCAGATTGCGCTGCGGTAGGGTTTCGCCGACGCTGAGGGCCTTCCAGATTTGCACCGTCGCCGGAAGTTCGGCGCGCAGGGTATCAATATAGGCCTGGTCTTCGCTGCCGTGCAGCTGCACCGCGGCTAAGCTCAGATTTTCCACGCGGGCGACCACTTCCGCCACCGGCGTATTGCGGAACACGCCGACGTAGCTCAGCGGCGCGCTATCGATGACGGCTTTCGCCTGAGCGTCATTCACCGCTCGCGGCGACGTCGGGACAAAAATCAGGCCGCCGTAGATCGCGCCGGATTCATACGCCACCTGGGCATCCTGGGGGCGGGTCAGGCCGCAGACCTTATTCTCGCCGAGCAGCACGCGCTTCACGGCGGCGTTCAGATCGGCGTGCTCCATCAGCGCCGAGCCAATCAGGAAACCGTTGGCGAAGTGGCTTAGTTCACGCACTTCTGCGTAGGTATGGATACCGGACTCGCTGATCACCGTGACCTCATGACCGAGCTTAGGCGCCAGGGTGCGGGTACGGTTGAGGTCAATCGACATATCGCGCAGATCGCGGTTGTTGATGCCGACCACTTTCGCCTTCAGCACAATCGCGCGCTCCAGCTCCTCTTCATTGCTCACTTCGGTCAGCACGCCCATGTTCAGGCTATGCGCGACGGCGGAGAGCTGGCGATACTGTTCGTCATCCAGCACCGAAAGCATTAGCAGGCAGGCGTCGGCCTGGTAGTAGCGCGCCAGATAAATCTGGTAAGGATCGATGGTGAAGTCCTTACACAAAATCGGCTGCGGCGCGACCTTGCTGACGATCGGCAGAAAGTCGAAGCTGCCCTGGAAATATTTCTCATCGCACAGTACCGAGATCGCCGAGGCGTAGTGCTTGTAGACGCCGGCGATGGCCGCCGGGTCAAAATCATCGCGGATCAGCCCCTTTGATGGCGAGGCCTTTTTGCACTCGAGAATAAACGCGGTGCGGGTTCCGGCGAGGGCGTCGTAAAAATTGCGCTGCGTCGGTACCACTTCATTTTGAAAACTGGCTAACGGTTGTTGTTGTTTGCGGGCTTCTACCCAAATCGCTTTGTCGGCCACGATTTTTGCTAAAACGGTCTGCATTATTTACCCTCTTGCCGCTAATGCGGTCACTCTGTCATAGGCCGCTCCGCTGTGCAGCACATCGATGACCTGCTGCGCGTTGGCCTTCAGATCTTCGTATCCATGTAAACGCATCAGCATGGCGACGTTGGCGGCAACGGCGGCTTCGTGAGCGGCCTCGCCTTTACCTTGTAGTAAGCGCGTAAGAATGTCACGGTTTTCTTCCGGCGTGCCGCCTGCCAGCTGCTCCTGATGGTAAGGCGTCAGGCCAAAGTCGGCGGCGGTCAGCTGGTAGCTCTTGATTTCGCCATTGTTCAGCTCCGCGACCACCGTCGGCGCGTGCAGCGACACCTCGTCCATTCCGCCGCTATGCACCACCGCGGCGCGCTGGTAGCCCAGCACGCGCAGGGTTTCCGCAATCGGCAGCACCAGCTCCGGGCTATAAACGCCAATCAGCGCCAGAGGCGGGTGGGCCGGGTTGATCAGCGGCCCAAGCACGTTAAACAGGGTGCGAGTTTTCAGCTGCTGACGGACCGGCATCGCGTGGCGGAAACCGGTGTGATATTTCGGGGCGAACAGGAAGCAAACGCCCAGTTCATCCAGCGCCTGGCGAGATTTATCGGCATTCATATCCAGATTGATACCAAACGCCGCCAGCAGGTCGGAAGATCCTGATTTACTCGATACGCTGCGGTTGCCGTGTTTCGCGACCTTCAGGCCGCAGGCGGCGGCCACAAACGCGCTGGCGGTCGAAATATTGATACTGTTGCTGCCGTCGCCGCCGGTACCGACGATATCGGCAAACAGATAATCAGGGCGCGGGAACGGCGCGGCGTTTTCCAGCAGCGCGGTGGCGGCGCCGGCGATTTCCTGCGGATGCTCACCGCGCACCTTCATGCTCACCAGCGCGGCGGCCAGCTGCTCGGGTTTCACTTCCCCGCGCACCACCGCTGAGAACAGCTGATGGCTCTCCTGCTGGCTCAGGGTTTCGGCCTGATACAGTTTTTCCAGAATTGGCTGGAGGGTGTTGGTCTGCTCCAGCTTCTGCAACGCCCAGGCCAGGGTTTGCTCTAGCAGGCGCGCGCCCTGCGTGGTCAGAATCGACTCCGGGTGGAACTGGAAGCCGCAGACGCGATCCGCATCGTGACGCACCGCCATGACCATGCCGTTGAAGTGGGCATTGATGGTCAGCCCCGCCGGAATGTTGCTACCCACCAGCGAGTGGTAGCGGGCCACCGGCAGCGGGTTGCTCAGACCGGCAAACATCGCCTGTCCGTCATGTTCAATACTCGAAGCCTTACCGTGGAGGATTTCGCCGGCCTGGCCGACGTAGCCGCCGTAGGCTTCGACAATCGCCTGGTGTCCGAGGCAGATACCGATAATCGGCAGTTTGCCGCGCATGCGGATCAGCAGCTCCGGCATGCAGCCCGCTTCGCTCGGCGTCCCCGGCCCTGGAGAGAGCATCAGTACCGGGTTTTTCATCGTGCCGATGCGCTCAATCAGCGCCTGCGCCGGGACGGAGTTGCGGTAAATCACCACGTTATGGCCGTTCGAACGCAGCTGGTCTGCCAGGTTATAGGTAAAAGAATCGATATTATCGAGCAGCAGAATGTCGGCCATTAGAAAATCTCCTTCGCGTGGTGGGCCTGGGCGATAGCGCGCAGCACCGCGCGAGCTTTATTACGGGTTTCATCCGCTTCTGACTGGGGAACGGAGTCGAGCACGATACCGGCGCCCGCCTGGACGGTGGCGACGCCATCCTGCACGTAGGCGGAACGGATAACGATGCAGGTATCGAGGTCGCCGTGGGCGGTAAAATAGCCCACCGCGCCGCCGTAGCTGCCGCGACGCTTGCCTTCAGCGGCGGCGATAAGCTGCATGGCGCGCACTTTCGGCGCCCCGCTGAGGGTGCCCATATTCATACAGGCGCGGTAGGCATGCAGCACGTCAAGATCGCGGCGCAGCTCGCCAACCACGCGGGAGACGAGGTGCATCACAAAGGAGTAGCGGTCGACTTTGGTCAGGTCGGCGACGTAGCGGCTGCCCGGCGTACAGATGCGCGCGAGGTCGTTACGCGCAAGGTCGACCAGCATCAGATGCTCGGAAAGCTCTTTATGGTCGGTGCGCATCTCCAGCTCAATGCGGCTGTCGAGATCGCGATCCAGCGAACCATCCGCGCGGCGGCCGCGCGGTCGGGTACCGGCGATCGGGTAGATTTCAATCTGGCGATTGGTGGCATCATACTTGAGAGAGCTCTCCGGCGACGCGCCGAACAGGGTGAAATCGTTGTCCTGCATAAAGAACATGTACGGGCTCGGGTTGCTCTTCTTCAGCACATCATAAGCGGCGAGCGGCGACGGGCAGGGCAGCGAGAAGCGGCGCGACGGCACGACCTGGAAAATCTCGCCCGCGCGAATGGCGCGCTGCATTTTACGCACCACGGCGCCATACTCTTCGTCGCTCTGGTCGCAGTCGCAGCGCATCTCGGCTACCGTGGTTACCGGCAGCGGCAGCGGCGGCTCGTTCAACTGCTGGCGAAGCTGAGCGATGCGCTGCAGCAGACGCTGCTTTTCGCTTTCCAGCGGCGTAAACAGGCTCGCCTGGATACGGGTGTTTTTGGTCTGATGATCGATAACCAGCAGCGTTTCCGCCAGATAGAAGCAGTAATCCGGGCAGGCGGTGTCGCTTTCCAGCGATGGCAGGTCTTCAAAACCGGCGACCAGGTCATAGGCGAACAGGCCGCCGAAGAACATGGCTTCGCGCTCGTCCTGCGGAACGGTAACCAGTTCCTGCAGCAGGCGAAAAGCGTCGAATACCGAGAGTGAACACAGGCGGGCGTCTTCATCTAACAGCGCGCTGACCGGGGGAAAGGTTAATACCCGGCTATTGGGCTGACGCTGATTATTGATGCCGGAGGGCAGGGCGCTATCCAACAGTTCCAGCAGCGCCGTACCGTTGGCGGACAATGCGTGAATAGTGACGGTGTCACCTAGCGCGGTAATGCGCAGGGCGCTGTCCACCAGTAGCAGGCTCTTTAAATCATCCTTGCTGTCAATATCAGCGGATTCCAGCAGCAGGGTGGCTGGACGCGCGCCGCAGATCTGGTGGAACAATGCGGTGGGGTTTTCCCGATAGATGGCGTCGCTGGTGAGAAGCTCGAGTGCCGGTTTTGATGTTTGCATTATTGTTGTCGCCTGTTCGCTATAATAATTTGTCCAATAAAAAGCCCGCTCATTGGCGGGCCGGGTATCTGTATGCTGAGTGCAAAACGCGATCACGCCGCCCGATAACAGGAGGTGCGCCACCAGCCGTGCAGAGTGATAAATTGCGTTTTCATCGTTGATACCCCTTCATGTGAACTTACGTACTAGTTAACTAGTCCGAGGGATTAATGTCAACCCCTGTTTGCAGATTTTCTCTCTCTGTCGGTATGATGATGCGCTTATTGATATCCTTAATCACTTAAGCTGCAGAATCACAGTCAATCTGCCTGTGACTTAAAGTATGACGGGTACAGGTTCATGTCCAGCAGGAGTCATCTTGAGCAACACCAATTACGCAGTGATTTACGACCTGCACAGCCATACCATTGCCTCTGACGGGCGACTGACTCCAGAAGAACTTGTCCATCGCGCGCACCAGATGCGCGTCGGCACCCTGGCGATTACCGATCACGATACCGTGGCGGCGATTCCCGCGGCTCAGGCTGAAATTGAACGCGCCGGTTTACCGCTGGCCCTGATTACCGGGGTGGAGATTTCCACGCTGTGGGAAAATCATGAAATTCACATTGTCGGACTGAATATCGATATCGGCCATCCGGCAATGACCGCGCTGCTCGATGAACAGAAAGCGCGTCGCCAGATGCGGGGCCAGCAGATTGCTGAACGGCTGGAAAAAGCGCGGATCCCGGGGGCCTGGGAAGGGGCGCTGAAGCTGGCGGACGGCGGTGCGGTGACGCGCGGCCATTTTGCCCGTTTTCTGGTGGAGGCCGGCTATGCCAACAATATGGCTGACGTCTTTAAGAAGTATCTGGCGCGCGGGAAAACCGGTTACGTTCCGCCTCAGTGGTGTACAATAAAACAAGCGATTGATGTCATTCATCATTCTGGCGGTAAGGCGGTCATTGCCCATCCCGGGCGCTATGACCTTTCCGCCAAGTGGTTAAAACGTCTGTTGGCCCACTTTAGCGAACAGGGCGGCGATGCGATGGAGGTGGCGCAGTGTCAACAGGCGCCGCACGAGCGCGCTCAGCTTGCCGCTTACGCCGTGCAGTATGGCCTGGATGCCTCGCAGGGGTCTGATTTTCATCAGCCCTGCCCATGGATCGAACTGGGCCGCAAACTTTGGCTGCCCGCGGGCGTTGAAGGGATCTGGCGCAGTTGGGAAGTGGCCGTAGAACAAAATTGAGAGGGAAGTATGAGTCAGTTTTTTTATATCCATCCGGAAAACCCGCAGGCGCGGTTAATTAACCAGGCGGTGGACATTGTGCGTAAAGGCGGAGTCATCGTCTATCCGACCGACTCCGGTTACGCCTTAGGCTGTAAAATTGAAGATAAAGGCGCGATGGAGCGGATTTGCCGGATCCGTAATTTGCCAAACGGCCACAACTTTACCCTGATGTGCCGCGATCTGTCCGAGCTGTCGACCTATTCATTCGTCGATAACGTGGCCTTTCGTCTGATTAAAAACAATACGCCGGGTAACTATACCTTTATCCTCAAGGGCACTAAAGAGGTCCCGCGCCGCCTGTTGCAGGAGAAGCGTAAGACTATCGGGATGCGCGTGCCGTCGAACCCGATTGCGCAAATGCTGCTGGAAACATTGGGTGAGCCGATGCTTTCCACTTCCTTGATGCTGCCGGGAAGCGACTTTACCGAATCCGATCCGGAAGAGATTAAGGATCGTCTGGAGAAGCAGGTGGACCTGATTATTCACGGCGGCTATCTGGGCCAGCAGCCGACCACGGTTATCGATCTTACCGAAGACGCGCCGGTCGTAGTGCGTGAAGGCGTCGGGGACGTGACGCCGTTCCTGTAATTGTTTTTTATTCCAAGGAAGGAATCGTCGTGAAATGGACATTAATCTGTCGCTTTTTTCTTCTGCTGTGGCTGTTCAGCGTGCCGTTCAGCCCTGCGCATTCTGAGGTTTTATCCCCCTGGCAAGAAGCTATCGCTCTGTTTGACGTTCAGGCTACCATGCGCCAGGACGGCGTGCTGGACGTGCGAGAAAACCTTCACTTCCAGGCGCGCAACAGGCAGATCAAACACGGTTTCTTTCGCGATCTTCCGCGTATGTGGGTGCGGCCGGACGGCAACGCGGCCCTGCTGACGTACCATGTGATCGGCGTGACCCGCGATGGCAAACCCGAGCCCTGGCATCTGCTCTGGCACCGGGGGACGATGAGGATCGTAGTCGGCGATGAGCAAACTTTTCTGCCGGAAGGCGATTATCGCTACCAGGTGCACTATCAGGTCAGCAACGCGTTTATCCGCGATGACGAAGATGATGTGCTTATCTGGAATGTCACCGGCGCCAGCTGGTCGTTCGAAATATTCCAGGTTCGCTTCGCGCTGCAACTAGCGGATGCGCAAGGGGACCCGTTCAGGCAGATCGACTTTTTTACCGGCGATGATGGCGAAAGGTTAAAAAATGGCCACCTTCTGCCGGATGGGCGCATTGAGTCCCGCGAACCCTTCTACCAGCAGGATTTTACCGTACTCTATCGCTGGCCTCGTGCGCTGTTGCCTGATGCCGCAGAGCCGCAGGCGACTCATCTACTCCCGCATCTTTTTATCCCCACGTTATCGTCTTTAAGCGTGTGGATCCCCTGTGGATTAATGGCGGGTTATTTCTTGTTTTTATGGCTGCGCAGGCCGCGTTTTACTCCGGTTGACGTGCCGGTGCTGACGTCAATGTCTACGGAATTTTCTCCAGGCTATTTGCGTATGGCGGCGAAGCAAACGTACGACGATAAAGGCTTTTGCGCCGATGTGACCAACCTGATTGTGAAGGGGCGGGTGGCGCTGGAGAATGTGCCGGGCGATGAAATGCTATGCTCGTTGGTTCGGGTACGTTCTGGCGCAATTCACACAGGCGATATTCCGACCCAGGAAGAGCAGCTATTGATGGATCTGCTGTTTCATAAGAGCGATAAAGTGGAGCTCAAGGGGCGCTACAACAGAACGCTGCGCAAAGCGTTTAAGCGAATGGATAAATACTATCGTCAGCAGCATAAGGGCGCGGGCTATCGGCCTTTGAGCTTCCTGTTATGCGGTATTGTGGCGATGTTTGCGACTCAGATTCTCGCTAATGCGCAGAGTCTGGGCTGGACGGCCAGAACCTTAACTGCGGATTGGTTTGCGGGTCTTTTCTTCGTTATTCCGCTTCTCTTTAGCAGCGTGTTTTTACTGAGCGATAGCGATCCCGGCAAACCAATTCGCAAGCGTCTAATGGCGACGGTGTTGTGGCCGCTTATCGGCGGCGGCCTGATTTTTCTGTTTCTATGGGCGAAAATGGGTTTTTCGCTCTTTCAATGGTATATGCCCGCCGGATACTTCAGCGCCTGGTGCCTGTCCGGTTATATCACCGCGCTGGGCTTTTGCCTGCTCCCGCAGCTTACGCAATTGGGCCAGCAGCGCTTTGCCAGAGCTGAAGGGGTCATCCGTTATCTTGGACGGCTGGAGGCAGCAACGCACAGCGGCCCACGGCGCAAAGGCGAATCCCGTTACCTGGATATTTCATTGCTTAGCTGGGCGGTAGCCGCAGGGTTGGGTAAGGCGTGGGCCAATCGCCTGGCTCCATCCCTGGCGGCGGCGATTAAGGCGCCGGAGATAGCCCGATCCGGGGCGTTTTTGACCTTGCAGGCGCATCTGAATAGTGGATCCGCCAGCGCTTTTGGTCTCGGCGGCAGCGGCGGGGGATTTTCCGGCGGCGGAGCAGGAGGCGGCGGCGGAGGCGGATGGTAAGTTGTGCTATCCTCGTAATGCGAAGAAGCATTGATCTTAAAGTTCGTGTACCATGTTCGCCCACGCGAGAAGACGTGTCTCTACTGTGGTCGCTAAAATGGCGCAAAACATGATACGCCTTGATGCAAAATATATATACAGAACATGGTGTTAGAATATTATTTTGCTAACGCCCTGTTTTTCGAAGTATACCAGACGCCTGGGAAGGCGACACCTTAAGGAAGCTCAATGAGCGAGAAATTACAAAAAGTGCTGGCCCGCGCTGGCCACGGCTCCCGCCGTGAAATCGAAGCCAAAATCGAAGCTGGCCGCGTCAGCGTCGATGGCAAAATTGCCACCCTTGGCGATCGCGTTGAAATTGTCCCGGGTTTAAAAATTCGCATCGACGGCCACCTGATCTCTGTGAAAGAGTCTGCGGAACAGATTTGCCGCGTGCTGGCCTACTACAAGCCGGAAGGCGAACTCTGTACCCGCAACGACCCGGAAGGGCGTCCGACGGTGTTCGATCGTCTGCCAAAGCTGCGCGGCGCGCGCTGGATTGCCGTCGGTCGTCTGGACGTGAACACCTGCGGCCTGCTGCTGTTTACCACCGACGGTGAACTGGCGAACCGCCTGATGCACCCGAGCCGCGAAGTGGAACGTGAATACGCGGTGCGCGTGTTTGGCCAGATTGACGATGACAAGCTGCGCCAGCTTTCTCGCGGCGTACAGCTGGAAGACGGCCCGGCGGCGTTCAAAACCATCAAGTTTACCGGTGGTGAAGGGATTAACCAGTGGTACAACGTCACGCTGACCGAAGGGCGTAACCGCGAAGTCCGTCGCCTGTGGGAAGCCGTTGGCGTACAGGTCAGCCGCCTGATCCGCGTGCGCTACGGCGATATTCTGCTGCCGAAAGGCCTGCCGCGCGGCGGCTACACCGAGCTGGACCTGGCGCAAACCAACTACCTGCGTGAGCTGGTCGAGCTTACGCCGGAAACCACCTCTAAGGTCGCCGTCGAAAAAGATCGCCGTCGCATGAAGGCAAATCAGATTCGCCGCGCGGTTAAGCGCCACAGCCAGGTGAGCAATAATAATAACAACCGTCGTTCCAGCAGCCGTAATAACGGTAACGGTTAATTATTCCAGTTCCGGCGGTCACCGCCGGAATTTTCTCTCTTGTGACTCCTTTCACACTTCTGCATAAAGACAAAAAACGGGAAATCCCCGGACAAATAACGCAAAGCGATGCGCCTGGCTACGCCATATACTGACGCCACTGATTACATTAACAGGTAGCCTAAAATGGAAACAGCAGGAAAACTATCGGCAAGCTATGTGGTTATCGGCGTTAAAGAAAAAATAGGCTATGGATTTGGCGATTTCGCCTCTAATTTATCCTTCGGCTTTGTTTCTCTATTCTTACTTTTTTTCTATACCAATATTTACGGGATTAGCGCCGTACAGGCGAGCCTGATCTTTGTTATTGCCCGCGTGGTTGATGCGGCCTTTAATATTGTGATTGGTTTTGCTATCGATAAAACCCACAGCCGTTACGGTAAACTTCGTCCATGGTTATTGTATGGTTCCATTCCGCTGGGCTTTCTGACGGTGCTCTGCTTTGTGCCTTTCGGCGGTGAGGCCAAATTCTACTTCGCACTGATTTCATATACTATTTATTGCCTGGCCTATACGGCGGTGAATACGCCTTACTCGGCGCTGACCAACCGTTTAACCCAGCATGAAGCCTCCCGTTCATCGCTGTCGGTATACCGGTTTGTACTGGCGATTGTTGGCTATCTGATTGTGTCCACCACCGCGGATAGGCTGATTTCCCCGTTTAGCGATAAACAGCTGGGCTATGTCTTCGCCGTCTCTTGCTTTGCGCTGCTGGCGACGTTTTTGTTCCTTGCCTGTTTCGGGATGACCAAAGAGCGCGTTGGCGAAGAAGAGGAACAGACTCCGGCGCCGACGCTGCGGGAAATGTTGAAGGCGGTGGCAGGTAACGCGCCGCTAATTAACCTCTCCATGTTCACCGTCTTTTTTTATATTGCCTATACCGTGTGGATGGCGATCGCTATTTACTTTATCAAATATATCATTGGTAGCGAAGGTTTTACCTCCACCTTCTTTATGATTCAGTCGGCGGCTTATATTGTCGGTACCGTTATTTCGGAAAAAATTATTGCGTTGATAGGTAAAAAGAAAATGACGCTGGTGGCCCTGTTAATCGGCGTGGTGGGCGTACTGATGCAATATTTTATCGCCGGCGACAATATCTGGCTGATCATGACCGGCGTGTGTCTGTACAGTATTACGCTGGGGATGGGTTTCGTTTCAATGTGGTCAATGATTGCCGATACCGTGGAATATGCCGAGTGGCACCATGGGGTGCGTACCGAAGGCGCAATTTACGGCTTTTTTAATTTCATCACTAAAATAGCGATGGCCATCGGCGGCGGCTGCGCGGGATGGATGCTGGACTATTATCACTATGACGCGGGCAATATCACCGCCAGCGCGATTAACGGCATTAACGTACTGATGACGCTATTTCCCGGCGCGATGTTTGCCCTCAGCGCCCTGTTTGTCGCCTGCTATTCGCTGGATGAAAAAACCTATCGCGATATTGTGCAAAAGATCAGCCTGCGTAAACAGAACGCGCTTTAACTTCAGGGAGCCAGAGAGATGAGTAACGATTTTAACACCACCCTTGCCGCGATGAGCGCGGAAGAGAAAGTGGCGCTGTTGACCGGCAGCGGCCTTTGGCGCACCGCCTCGCTGCCGCAGCACGGTATCGAAGATATCATTATGACCGACGGCACTTATGGCGTGCGCTACAGCAGCGCGCAGATTGATGGCCGGGAAAAGTGGAGCATGGATGATTTTATCTCGGTCATCACCCAAACCGCAGACCAGGCCAGCGTGGAAGAGCCCGCCGCGAAAGGGGGCAGTGAAGCGCTGTTCAGCACTTCGCTACCGGCGACCTGCTTTCCAAACGGCTCCAGCCTGGCCTGCAGTTGGGATGTGGAACTGGTGCATCAGATGGGGCAAGCGCTGGGGCGAGAGTGTCAGCAAATGGGCGTCGGGATCCTGCTCGGGCCCGGCATTAATATTCGCCGCACGCCGCTGGCCGGGCGCGGCTATGAATATTACGCCGAAGACCCGGTGGTCAGCGGTGACATTGCCGCAGCGTTGATCAACGGTCTGCAGCAGGAGGGCGTCGGCGCCAGCCTGAAGCATTTTGCGGCCAATAACTCGGAATTTCGCCGCACGGAGATGGATTCGATCATTGAAGAGCGGGCGCTGCGGGAAATTTACCTGGCGGGTTTCCAGCGGGCGATTGCAAAATCCCGGCCGTGGACGGTGATGTCCTCTTACAATCGTCTTAACGGCGTACAAACTTCGCAGGATCCGTTTTTACTCACTCAGGTATTGCGCGATGAGTGGGGATATGACGGCCTGGTGATGTCCGACTGGTACGGCATTAAAGATCGTCCCGCTTCGTTGATGGCGGGCAACGACCTGGCGATGCCGGAAACCCGCCGCGATAAACAAACCCTGCTGGCGGCTATCGAAGCCGAAGAGATGCCGATGGCGGTGGTGGATCGCGCCTGTCTACGCATGCTGGAACTGCTCGACAAGGTTCAGCGCCATCGCCGCCCGCAAACGCGAGCCGATTTTACGGCGCACCACGCGCTGGCGCAGCGGCTTGCCGGTGAATCTATCGTCCTGCTGAAAAATGAAGAGGCTCTGCTGCCGCTGCGTTCGGAGAAAACACCGCGCATCGCGGTACTGGGTAAACCGGCGCAGGAGCCGGTGATTCAGGGATCCGGATGCGCGACCACGGTACCGTATCTTCTCGATCGCCCGCTGGATGAAATTTTCGACCTCGCCGGGGACGATTTTAGCGTTACCTGGGCCGTAGGCGCGCCGGACGATCTGCGCGATGATGAACAGGCGCTGGCGCAGGCCTGCAGCGTGGCACAAGAGGCTGACGTGGCGGTACTCTTCGCCAGTACCGCCGTAGGCGAAGATGGCGAAAACGGCGATCGTCAGGATCTGCATATTCTGCCGGTGCACGAGCGGTTGATTCGTGAAGTCGCCGCGGTCCAGCCAAATATCGTGGTGGTGCTGGCGAATAGCGATGCGGTGGTGATGCCGTGGCTTGGCGAATGCAAAGCGCTGCTGGAAACGTTTTTTGCCGGTCAGGGGATGGGGCGCGCGGTGGCGGAAATCCTCTTCGGCAAGCGTAACCCCTGCGGCAAGCTGACGGTAACGGTGCCTAATTCCCTGGAGGAAACCCCGGCCTGGCTACACTATCCGGGCGAAAACCTGCGCCACTACTACGGAGAAGGGCTTTTTGTCGGCTATCGCTATTATGACAAACGTCGCCTGACGCCGCAGTTTCCGTTTGGTTTTGGCTTAAGCTATACCCGGTTTGCCTACGATAATATCGCGCTGTCAGCCTCCCGATTAGGCGCAGACGAGACGCTTACGGTGTCGTTCGACCTGACCAACTGCGGGGAGTATGCGGGTAAAGAGATCGTCCAACTGTACGTCAGCGCGCCGAAGGGGGAGCTGATTCGCGAAGTACAGTCATTAAAAGCGTTCAGCAAAGTGGCGCTGGCCGCCGGAGAATCCCGGCGCGTAAGCCTGCAGCTGCCCATTGCCGAACTAGCCTGCTACCATCCGGGTCTTGGCGACTGGATGGTGACGCCGGGCATCTGGCAGATCCGCGTCGGCGCCTCATCCCGCGATCTGCCGTTAACGGCGGAAATGGAGGTAGATTGCCCGCAGCGGTACGTCCCGCTGCGCGATGATAACTCTCTGCAACAGCTGATCCAGCAGCCGGAGGCCTTTGCCCGCGTCGTGACGCTGATTGCCGATAAGAGTCAGATACCAGCGGAGCAGGTGCGTGAAAAACTCATTCGCCTGGCGCCGGATCTGTTCTGCGGGCTGCTGATTGCGCTGACCGAGTTCCTGGCGCTGGATATTGAGCGCGACGAGCTTAACGCGGTGCTGGCGGGCGCTCATCATTGCTAATGACAGGAGAGTGCGCATGTTCCCTTTTTCAGTGACTCATCCTCGTTCGGTCAGCCAGACCGGCCGACAGACGGTGAACAGCGGCTACGAGCTGATTGCCTTTGATGCGGAGAAGCTGAACGTGTTTGCCGCGGAGGTTCGCTACTGCGAGCCTCACTGGCATCCGGCTCCGGAGCTGATTACCGTGCTGGCGGGGCGATTTACGCTCTCTGTCGGCCAGCAGAGCCTGGAGCTTACGCAGGGGGATATGCTGTACATCAATGCCGAAGAGGTCCATTCGCTTAGCGCGGAGGAGGCGGGCAGCCAGCTGGTCACCGTCCAGTTTTCACCCGGCCTGTTTGATGAGCTTCATCCCTCGCCGCAGCTGGACTGGAATACCTGCGGACGATCTTACTCGACGGCAGACAGTGAGGTGCACCTCCGGCTGGCGAGGCTACTGGAACAGCTAATCGATAACCACGCGCCGTTTCAGCGCATCGCGGCGATTTATCTGCTGCTGGATGCGGTCGTCTGCGCCGGAAAGCCGACGCGGCGCGGCGAAAGCTCGCTGCGCGACGAGGCGATGATCAAAAAAGGCATTGATTTTATCAATCAACACTTTGATCAGCCGCTGACCCTGAGCGAGGTCGCCTGCCATAGCGGGATGAGCTACTCCTGGTTTTCGCGGTTGTTCAAAAAAGTGAGCCGCTATAATTTTAAAGAGTACCTGACGCTGGTGCGGCTAAACAAAGCCCGCACTCTGCTGCGCGATACGCGCACGCCAATCACTGAGATTAGCCACAGCTGCGGCTTTCAGGAGCACAAGTCTCTAATTGCCGCCTTTAATAAATACTGCGGCGTCACGCCAACCGAATACCGTAAGCGCTTCGTCTCGCGGCAAAATATTCCCGAAAGCGAGCTGGCACTGGGGGAGGATTGCCTGTGCCTGCCGCTCAATCATGGGCTGCTCGAGCGGCTGGCGGCTAGTAGTCGATCCCTATCTGCGCCTTGATCCCGGCATCGAAGGCGTGCTTAACCGGACGTAGTTCGCTAACGGTATCGGCCAGTTCGGTAATTTCACGGTGGCAGCCGCGGCCGGTGATAATGACCGTCTGGTGCGCCGGGCGGTTGCGCAGCGCGGTAAGCACCTCTTCCAGAGGCAGGTAGTCGTAGGCCACCATATAGGTGAGCTCGTCCAGCAAAACGAGGTCGAGGCTTTCATCGGCCAGCATTCGGCGCCCGTGCTCCCAGACTGAAAGGCAGGCGGCGGTGTCGCTTTCGCGATCCTGCGTATTCCAGGTAAAACCGGTCGCCATCACCTGAAATTCGACGCCGTGCGGCTCGAGCAGGTTGCGCTCGCCGTTTGGCCAGGTGCCTTTAATAAACTGCACGACGCCGGCCTTTTTACCGTGCCCGACGGCGCGGGTAACGGTGCCAAAAGCGGCGGTGGTTTTGCCTTTACCGTTACCGGTAAACACGATCACGATGCCGCGTTCTTCCTGCGCGGCGGCGACGCGAGCGTCAACTTTCTCTTTTACCCGCTGCTGGCGTTCGCGGTGGCGTTCATCACTCATTGTGCGATTCCTGGTTTGCGGCCCGGCTGGGCGTCAAAAGTCATTCCCGTCTTACGGCGGCTGTCGTCGCCCATCAGCCACAGGTAAACCGGCATGATATCAGCGGGGGTTTTCAATTTTTGCGGATCTTCCGTTGGGAAGGCATTGGCGCGCATTTTGGTGCGCGTGCCGCCGGGGTTGATGCAGTTAACCCGCAGATGACGGCTCTGATACTCTTCGGCCAGCACCTGCATCATGCCTTCGGTGGCGAATTTAGATGCGGCATAAGCGCCCCAGTTGGCGCGCCCCTGACGGCCGACGCTGGAGGAGGTAAAGACCAGCGAACCCGATTCGGATTTAAGTAATAAAGGAAGCAGCGCCTGGGTGAGCATAAAGGTGCCGTTCACGTTTACCTGCATGACCTGCTGCCATACTTCCGGCTTTTGCCGATCCATCGGGCAGACATCGCCCAGCAGACCCGCGTTGTGTAGTACACCGTCGAGGCGCGGATAGTGGATGGCGATCTTCTGCGCCAGCTGTTGGCACTCCTGCGGCGTGCAGGTTAACAGGTCGAGAGTGAACCAGCGGGCGGGAATGCCGCCCGCTTGCTGAATCTCGTGCGCAACGCTGCGCAGCTTCTCTTCATTACGGCCGACCAGGATAACGCTGGCGCTATAGCGGGAATAGGTCAGGGCGGCTTCACGGCCTATGCCATCGCTGGCGCCGGTAACCAGGATGATGCGATCCTGTAACAGGTGACGTTGCGGTTGATAGTGCACGGCGACTCCTCGGGCGATCGGCAGGCGATCGCGCTTGCTATTCGGTATTTCACTTTTGCGCTTTATGCCTGAAAGCGCCCGCTATTGCAATCGGCGAAACGGAAACTCTTCGCGGAATTAATATCTTGCAACGATTTCATCGTCGCTGAAAAAAACAGGAAGGCGCCTCGCACGCGACACAAAGCACAAAGACTTCTCGCCGACGGCTGATGTACACTGTGCGCCAACGTCAGCGGTTTACACAAGGTGAAAACGTGGAATTACTTGCTCAATATGGCCTGTTTTTGGCCAAAATCGCGACCATCGTTGTCGCAATTGCGGTTATCGTCGCCATTATTGTTAACCTGACTCAGCGCAAAAAACAGCGCGGCGAGCTGCGGGTAACCAATCTTAGCGAGCAATATAAGGAGATGAAGGAAGAGCTGGCGGCTTCGTTGCTCGATGGGCCGCAGCAGAAGCTGTGGCATAAAGCGCAAAAGAAAAAGCTCAAGCAGGAAGCAAAAGCGGCAAAGGCGCGGGCAAAGCTGGGAACTCCCGAGCCGGACGCTAAACCGCGCGCCTGGGTGCTGGATTTTAAAGGCAGTATGGATGCCCACGAAGTCAGCAGCCTGCGCGAAGAGATCACCGCCGTTCTGGCGGCGGCAAAAGCGCGCGACCAGGTGGTGATTCGCCTTGAAAGCCCCGGCGGCGTGGTCCACGGCTACGGCCTTGCCGCTTCACAGCTGCAGCGTCTGCGCGACAAACAAATCCCGTTAACGGTCGCGGTAGATAAAGTTGCGGCCAGCGGCGGCTATATGATGGCCTGCGTGGCGAACAGAATCGTCAGCGCGCCGTTCGCTATCCTTGGCTCTATTGGCGTTGTGGCGCAGATCCCCAACATCAATCGTTTTCTTAAGAACAAGGACATCGACATTGAGCTGCATACGGCCGGGCAGTACAAACGTACCCTGACGATGCTGGGCGAAAATACCGAAGAAGGGCGCCAGAAATTCCGCGAAGATCTCAACGATACCCATCGACTCTTCAAAGACTTTGTCCACCGGATGCGCCCTGAGCTGGATATCGAGCAGGTAGCGACGGGTGAACACTGGTATGGCGTTCAGGCGCTGGAAAAAGGCCTTGTTGACGCGGTGGAAACCAGCGATGAACTTCTGCTGGGCCTGATGGACAAGCATGAGGTTATCAGCGTGCGCTACCAGCAGCGTAAGAAAATGCTCGACCGGTTTACCGGCAGCGCGGCAGAAAGCGCCGATAAACTGCTGCTGCGCTGGTGGCAGCGCGGGCAAAAGCCGCTGATGTAAACAAAACAACGCGAGGCACGGGCCTCGCGTTGTCGTATTGGCCCTGCGCGCGGCGGTTAATCCGCCAGGTGATACTTATCAGACAGCTCGTGCGCGAGATATTTAAACATATTGAATACCGCCGTACTCTTCGCCGTTGGCAGACCCTGCTCATCAAGATAAAACTCGCCGCTGAACACCAGCACGCCGTTACGCTGAACGACGTCGGTGGCCTCGATCCCGGCTAACGTATCTTCATGTTCGCGAATGAGTTTGTTGGCTTTTTCCAGAAGCGTCTGGCGATCGATGGGTTGGGTTGTACCTTGCATAAATGCCTCCTGTGATTCTTCGCGGCTAGTCTACGCCGCGCGGCGACGAGGGGCAAATTTTCCATGGATCTTACGGGGGTAATCGCAGGAGCTTAATAAACATCAGTTTAGTGGCGGGATTTGCTTTTGCATGCTAATAAAGTTGCGTAACGAATTTTATCAGGTACAGTGTGACGCTTTCAGCGATCTGGCAACAGATTTGCTTGACATTCGGCCAAAAATTATTCGTGCTATGTCGCCTGGCAAGAAAAAGCCAGCAAACTCAGCTATCTGGTTTTATGGACCTGAAACCGGTGCAAAGGGTTGATATCCATCGATAACGACGCAACATAGGTTGTGACGTGTCGCCAGTGGATGGTGAATCAATGTGCGATGTATTCCTGGATGAATCAAATTAGGTAAAGGTGAATATGGGTAAAGCTCTCGTTATCGTTGAGTCCCCGGCAAAAGCCAAAACGATCAATAAGTATCTGGGTAATGACTACGTGGTTAAGTCCAGCGTCGGTCATATCCGCGATTTGCCGACCAGTGGCTCAGCTTCCAAAAAGAGCGCCGACTCTACCTCCACCAAAGGGGCTAAAAAGCCTAAGAAGGATGAACGCGGCGCTCTGGTCAACCGTATGGGCGTGGACCCATGGCATGACTGGGATGCGCACTATGAAATACTCCCGGGTAAAGAAAAGGTTGTTTCCGAACTCAAACAGTTGGCGGAAAAAGCTGACCACATCTATCTCGCAACCGACCTTGACCGCGAAGGGGAGGCCATCGCATGGCACCTGCGGGAAGTTATCGGCGGTGATGAACAGCGCTATAGCCGCGTAGTGTTCAATGAGATCACCAAGAATGCTATCCGTCAGGCTTTCGAAAAGCCGGGCGAACTGAATATTGACCGTGTTAACGCTCAGCAGGCGCGCCGTTTTATGGACCGCGTGGTGGGTTACATGGTTTCTCCGCTGCTGTGGAAAAAAATTGCCCGTGGTCTGTCCGCAGGCCGCGTCCAGTCGGTTGCCGTACGTCTGGTGGTTGAACGCGAGCGTGAGATTAAGGCGTTTGTTCCGGAAGAGTACTGGGAAGTTGACGCCAGCACTACGACGCCAGGCGGCGATGCGTTACCGCTGCAGGTGACCCACAGCGGCGATAAGCCGTTCCGTCCGGTGAGCCGTGATGAAACCATGGCAGCGGTTGCGCTGCTTGAGAAAGCCAGCTACAGCGTGCTGGAGCGTGAAGACAAGCCGACCAGCAGCAAGCCGGGCGCGCCGTTTATCACCTCCACGCTCCAGCAGGCCGCCAGCACGCGTCTTGGCTTCGGCGTGAAGAAAACCATGATGATGGCGCAGCGCCTCTACGAAGCGGGGCATATTACCTATATGCGTACCGATTCCACGAACCTGAGCCAGGACGCGCTGAATATGGTGCGCGGCTATATTGGCGATAACTTCGGTAAGAAATATCTGCCGGAAAGCGCTAACCAGTACGCCAGCAAAGAAAACTCCCAGGAAGCGCACGAAGCGATTCGTCCTTCCGATGTCAACGTGCTGGCCGAAACGTTAAAAGATATGGAATCTGATGCGCAGAAACTGTATCAGCTGATCTGGCGCCAGTTTGTCGCCTGTCAGATGACGCCAGCGCAGTACGACTCCACCACCCTGACGGTGAAAGCCGGCGATTTCAAACTGAAAGCGCGCGGTCGTACGCTGCGCTTTGACGGCTGGACCAAAGTGATGCCAGCCCTGCGTAAAGGCGATGAAGATCGTACTTTACCGCTGGTCAACAAGGGCGAAAGCCTGAGCCTGGTCGAGCTGACGCCCGCGCAGCACTTTACCAAGCCGCCGGCGCGTTTTAGCGAAGCCTCGCTGGTTAAAGAGCTGGAAAAACGCGGCATCGGCCGCCCGTCCACCTATGCGTCGATCATTTCGACCATTCAGGATCGCGGCTATGTGCGGGTGGAAAACCGTCGTTTTTATGCGGAAAAAATGGGCGAGATCGTCACCGATCGTCTGGAAGAGAACTTCCGCGATCTGATGAACTACGATTTCACCGCGCAGATGGAAGACCGCCTCGACCAGGTGGCCAACCATCAGGCCGAATGGAAACAGGTTCTCGATAACTTCTTCGGAGACTTCACCTCGCAGCTGCAAACGGCGGAGAAAGATCCGGAAGAGGGCGGCATGCAGCCGAACCCAATGGTTCTGACCACCATCGACTGCCCAACCTGCGGGCGCAAGATGGGGATCCGCACCGCCAGCACCGGCGTCTTCCTCGGCTGTTCGGGCTATGCGCTGTCGCCAAAAGAGCGCTGCAAAACTACCATTAACCTGGTGCCGGAAAACGAAGTTCTCAACGTGCTGGAAGGCGAGGACGCTGAAACCAACGCGCTGCGCGCCAAACGCCGCTGTAAAAAATGCGGCACGGCGATGGACAGCTATCTCATCGATCCTAAGCGCAAGCTGCACGTCTGCGGTAATAACCCGACCTGCGATGGCTACGAGATTGAAGAGGGCGAGTTCCGCATTAAGGGCTATGATGGCCCGATCGTTGAGTGTGAGAAATGTGGCTCTGAAATGCACCTGAAGATGGGGCGTTTTGGTAAGTATATGGCCTGCACCAACGACGAGTGTAAAAACACCCGTAAGATCCTGCGTAACGGGGAAGTGGCGCCGCCGAAAGAAGATCCTGTGCCGCTGCCGGAGCTGCCGTGCGAGAAATCGGACGCCTACTTTGTTCTGCGCGATGGCGCGGCGGGCGTTTTCCTGGCCGCGAACACCTTCCCGAAATCGCGCGAAACCCGCGCGCCGCTCGTGGAAGAGCTGTACCGCTTCCGCGACCGCCTGGCCGAGAAGCTGCGCTATCTGGCCGATGCGCCGCAGCAGGATCCGGAAGGCAACAAAACGATGGTGCGTTTTAGTCGTAAAACTAAGCAGCAGTACGTTGCGTCAGAGAAAGAGGGTAAAGCCACCGGCTGGTCAGCTTTCTATATTGACGGCAAATGGACTGAAGCGAAGAAGTAACTGCTATCACCGGAAATAAGGGCCGCGTCGCGGCCCTTTTTTAACACTGCATGTTGCTGATATCCAAGATTTATTCTGTATCGTCTCTCGCCTTATAACCGACTTATTATTTTTTGTTAGTATCTATACACTGTAGATATAAATGATATAGTGGTTATAGCTAATCTCTTTTTTATTATCTTATCGTCTTATACATCATCGTCTTCAGGATACGTTGTGGCGCCGACACGGCGAGTCGCAGGCTTGGGGGGGCAATCCGCCCGCCGGCAAGTGACCTGAGCGTAAAATGTATTAAGCGGGTTTATTTTACGTGCTATCGGATATCAGCCATGAAACTACAGCAGCTCCGCTATATCGTTGAGGTTGTTAACCATAATCTGAACGTCTCCTCGACTGCCGAAGGTCTGTATACCTCACAGCCGGGCATCAGCAAGCAGGTTCGCATGCTGGAAGATGAGCTGGGCATTCAGATTTTCGCCCGCAGCGGCAAACATCTCACCCAGGTGACTCCCGCAGGCCAGGAGATCATACGCATCGCTCGCGAGGTCTTATCGAAGGTGGATGCGATCAAGTCGGTGGCGGGTGAGCATACCTGGCCAGACAAGGGCTCCCTGTACGTTGCGACTACCCACACTCAGGCCCGCTACGCGTTGCCGGGCGTGATTAAAGGCTTTATCGAACGCTACCCCCGCGTCTCCTTGCACATGCATCAGGGGTCGCCAACGCAAATCGCCGAGGCGGTGTCGAAAGGCAATGCCGACTTCGCTATCGCGACCGAAGCGCTCCATCTCTATGATGATTTGGTCATGCTGCCGTGCTATCACTGGAACCGCTCCGTGGTCGTCACGCCAGAGCACCCGCTGGCCTCGCGCGAGTCGGTATCGATTGAGGAGCTGGCGCAGTATCCGTTGGTGACTTACACCTTCGGCTTCACCGGTCGTTCCGAGCTGGATACCGCCTTTAATCGCGCTGGCTTAACGCCGCGCATCGTTTTCACCGCCACCGACGCCGATGTGATTAAAACCTACGTGCGTCTGGGCCTTGGGGTAGGGGTGATTGCCAGTATGGCGGTGGATCCGGTTTCCGACCCGGACCTGGTCAAGCTCGACGCCAACGGTATTTTCAGCCACAGCACCACGAAAATAGGTTTCCGGCGCAGCACCTTCTTGCGAAGCTATATGTATGATTTTATTCAACGATTTGCGCCGCATCTGACGCGGGATGTAGTCGATACCGCCGTCGCTTTGCGCTCAAATGAAGATATCGAAGCGATGTTCAAAGATATTAAATTACCGGAAAAATAACCGCAGAAAAAATAATGGCATCCTCTCGGGGATGCCAAAACCTATAATGACCTGAAAATGAATATCTAAACCTCGTCTGAATCACAATTTTCGTTAACTCCTCGTACCACATTTGCAAATATACCTGCCGCGATCAAATTAATGAGCAAAGATATCTTCCGGGAAGCGAATTCACTGGATTAATAGCCAATCCATAATTAAGATTTATCTGTGGTTAGAAATTCTTAGCGATTGGTGGTGATAAAATGATTAGTGATATCGATTATATGAAGTTTGCGATGTCACAGGAACGTGACAAGACTGAGATAGATCCGGTTTTGAGAAGTAAGGCCTGGAGCGCCGTTATCCTTGGGCTTGCGATGTTCTGGAGCGTCATTGCTCTGGTTGTCTGCAACGTTTGGTTTCTAAGCTAGAGCACCTTCCAGTCAAAATGGTTGTGTCATTTTTATGACAAGTGAAATATTGAGTAATATTCCATCGGATAAAATAGCGGCAATAAGGAGGATATAATTTTTCCCTTTTTACACTCGCTCGATAAATTTACGCTATTGAACTAATCGCCAGAATAATGGCGATTAGTTCTTCTTTGTACTTGTGTACTAATACGCCACGGTCGCCGATACACACCTGTCTTCTTCAATCCTTCTCAATATATCCGCCCTCATTATTCAAATTTCCTGTCTTTATGCGTTAAGCCTATTTTAGCAATTTGGGTTGTTATCAAAATGTTACATCAAAGATGTGTTATCTTTAATAATGACCCTGAGGAGGATCAGGGGATGCTATCCCTAAGGTAAAGGAGGAGCTATGTCGTCAACCCTACGAGCAGCCAGCAAGGATACGCTACAGGTTAAAGATAAAACCTGGCATTACTACAGCTTACCGCTGGCCGCCAAACAACTGGGCGATCTCTCGCGCTTGCCCAAATCGCTCAAAGTGCTACTGGAAAACCTGCTGCGCTGGCAAGACGGTGATTCCGTGACCGCCGAAGATATTCATGCCCTGGCCGGATGGCTGAAGCATGCCCATGCTGACAGGGAGATCGCCTACCGTCCGGCGCGCGTTCTGATGCAGGACTTTACCGGGGTTCCCGCCGTGGTGGACCTGGCGGCGATGCGCGAAGCGGTCAAACGCCTGGGCGGCGATACCGCTAAAGTGAACCCGCTTTCGCCCGTCGACCTGGTGATTGACCACTCGGTCACCGTCGACCGCTTTGGCGACGATGATGCTTTTGAAGAGAACGTCCGACTGGAGATGGAGCGCAACCATGAGCGCTACGTCTTTTTGCGCTGGGGGCAGCAGGCATTTAGCCGCTTCAGCGTGGTACCGCCGGGTACCGGTATTTGCCACCAGGTAAATCTCGAATACCTTGGACGGGCGGTGTGGAGCGAACAGCAAAACGGCGAGTGGGTGGCTTTTCCCGACACCCTGGTCGGCACCGATTCCCATACCACGATGATTAACGGTTTAGGCGTCCTGGGCTGGGGCGTCGGCGGTATCGAAGCGGAGGCCGCGATGCTGGGGCAGCCGGTATCCATGCTAATACCGGACGTCGTCGGCTTTAAACTGAGCGGCAAGCTTCGTGAAGGCATTACCGCGACTGACCTGGTCCTGACGGTGACCCAGATGCTGCGCAAACACGGCGTCGTTGGTAAGTTTGTTGAATTCTACGGCGACGGCCTTGATTCGCTGCCGCTGGCGGACCGCGCGACGATCGCCAATATGTCGCCGGAGTATGGCGCGACCTGCGGCTTCTTTCCGATTGATGCGGTTACGCTTGACTATATGCGCCTTACCGGGCGCAGCGAAGAGCAGGTGGCGCTGGTGGAAGCCTATGCGAAAGCGCAGGGTATGTGGCGTCAGCCCGGAGATGAGCCGGTATTCACCAGCACCCTGGCGCTGGATATGGATACCGTCGAAGCGAGCCTGGCCGGACCGAAGCGCCCGCAGGACCGCGTAGCGCTCGGCGATGTTCCCCAGGCCTTTGCCGCCAGCACCGAGCTGGAAGTCAACCACGCGCAGAAAGATAAACGGCCAATCGACTATACGCTCAACGGACAGCAGTATTCGCTGCCTGACGGGGCGGTGGTGATTGCCGCTATCACCTCCTGTACTAACACGTCAAACCCCAGCGTCCTGATGGCCGCCGGCTTGCTGGCCAAAAAAGCCGTTGAGCGGGGTCTGAAACCGCAGCCGTGGGTGAAAGCGTCGCTGGCGCCCGGATCGAAGGTCGTTTCCGACTATCTGGCCCACGCAAAGCTGACGCCCTGGCTGGATGAGCTGGGCTTTAACCTGGTCGGTTATGGCTGTACCACCTGTATCGGTAACTCAGGCCCATTACCTGACCCGATTGAGCGTGCCATCAAGCAGGGCGATCTGACCGTCGGGGCGGTGCTTTCCGGGAACCGCAACTTTGAGGGACGCATTCATCCGCTGGTAAAAACCAACTGGCTGGCTTCGCCGCCGCTGGTGGTCGCCTACGCCCTGGCGGGGAATATGAATCTCGACCTGACCCGTGAGCCGTTAGGCACGGGGAAAGACGGCCAGCCGGTGTATCTGAAAGATATCTGGCCGAGCGGAATCGAAGTGGCGCAAGCGGTTGAGCAGGTATCAACGGAGATGTTCCGCAAAGAATATGCCGAAGTGTTTGAAGGGACCGCCGAGTGGAAGGCGATAAAAGTGGATCGCTCTGATACCTACGACTGGCAGAATGATTCCACCTACATCCGCCTGTCGCCATTCTTTGATGAAATGGGCGTTGAGCCTAAACCGGTAGAGGATATTCACGGCGCGCGCATTCTCGCCATGTTGGGCGACTCGGTTACCACCGACCATATCTCCCCGGCGGGCAGCATTAAAGCCGATAGCCCTGCGGGCCGTTATCTGCAAAATCACGGCGTCGAACGTATTGATTTTAACTCCTACGGCTCCCGTCGCGGCAACCACGAAGTCATGATGCGCGGGACGTTTGCCAATATTCGTATTCGTAACGAAATGGTCCCCGGCGTGGAAGGGGGGATGACTCGTCATCTTCCGGATACTCAGCCGATCGCTATTTACGATGCCGCCATGCTCTACAAAGAAGAGGGCACGCCGCTGGCGGTGATCGCAGGCAAAGAGTACGGTTCCGGCTCCAGCCGCGACTGGGCGGCTAAAGGACCGCGTCTGCTCGGCGTCAGGGTGGTGATTGCCGAGTCCTTCGAGCGTATCCACCGCTCCAACCTGATTGGCATGGGGATCCTGCCGCTGGAGTTTCCGCAGGGGATGACGCGCAAAACGCTGGGGCTAAACGGCGAGGAGCGGATAGATATCAGCAACCTGCAGGCTTTGCAGCCAGGTATGACGGTGCCGGTCACGCTGACCCGCGCGGATGGTCGGCAGGAAGTGATTGATTGCCGCTGCCGTATCGATACCGCGACTGAGCTGACCTACTATCAGAACGACGGTATTTTGCACTATGTGATCCGCAATATGCTGTAAAGTCGCGTCTGATATAAAAAGGGCCAGCACAGGCTGGCCCTTCATTTTCAACGGCATTACTGACTCAGCAGGTGCCCCATTTTGGCGGCCTTGGTGTCCAGATAGTGCGCATTTTTCGGGTTGCGCCCCACAATCAGCGGCACGCGCTCCACAATATTGATTCCCGCTTCAGTGAGGATCTCGACCTTCTTCGGGTTGTTGGTCAGCAGGCGTACCTGGTCGACGTTGAGCAGCTTAAACATATCTGCGCACAGCGTGAAATCGCGCTCATCGGCGGCAAAGCCCAGCTGATGGTTGGCTTCAACGGTGTCATAGCCTTGATCCTGTAAAGCGTAGGCGCGGATTTTGTTCAGCAGGCCGATATTGCGCCCTTCCTGACGGTGGTACAGCAGAATGCCGCGTCCCTCTTCGGCAATATGCGACAGCGCCGCTTCCAGTTGAAATCCGCAATCACAGCGCAGGCTAAAAAGGGCGTCGCCCGTTAAACACTCAGAGTGTACGCGAGCCAGAACCGGGGATTGCCCCGAAATATCGCCAAAGACTAGCGCGACGTGATCCTGCCCGGTTGCCAGTTCTTCAAAACCCACCATGAGAAAATCGCCCCATGGGGTTGGCAGTTTGGCTTCTGCCACACGTTTAAGCTGCATGTGATTCTCCAGATTCTATCAGCACCTGACTGTGCTTCTGTTTGCCGCTATTTTGCCACAATGGCGCGACGTTCTCCTAATTGCGTAGGGTTACCTGCGCGCAAAGCGCACAAACGAACTACTTTCCGTTATGATATTGAGGTCAATGAAAAGGAGACGAGATGCTGTTGATTGCCAGACGAACCGCCGTTGGCGCGGCCCTGTTATTAATCATGCCCGCTGTGATTTGGATTACCGGCTGGAAATGGCATCCGGGGCTGTCGGCAGGGGCGATGAAGCTGCTGTACTGGATAACTGAAACGGTGACGCAACCCTGGGGGATTATCACGCACGTTATCTTATGTGCCTGGTTTCTGTGGTGCCTGCGTTTTCGTCTGCGAGCGGCGATAGTGCTGTTTCTCATTTTGGCCGCAGCGATACTGGTTGGGCAGGGGATGAAGTCGTGGCTCAAAGACCGCGTACAGGAGCCTCGTCCCTTTGTTATCTGGCTGGAACAGACGCGGCAGGTGCCGGTCACGCAATTCTACGCGTTGAAACGCAAAGATCGCGCTAAACTGGTGCATGAACAGCTGGCGCAAGAGCAGCAGATTCCTAAATTTTTGCGTAAGCACTGGCAAAAAGAGACCGGTTTCGCTTTCCCTTCTGGCCATACGATGTTCGCCGCCAGCTGGGCGCTGCTCGGCGTGGGCTTACTGTGGCCGCGCCGTCGCTGGGTCACCATTGCGCTGCTGCTGACGTGGGCGACGGCGGTGATGGGAAGCCGCCTGGCGCTGGGCATGCACTGGCCGCAGGACCTGATCGTCGCGACGCTGATCTCCTGGCTGCTGGTGACCCTGGCGACCTGGCTTGCCCAGCGGTTCTGCGGGCCGCTATCGCCGCCGGGAGAAGAGGCGCAGGATATTAAAAAAAGGGCGGCAGCGCCGGAATAATGTTGATATTAGCCGTATCAGGCCGCATATCCTTTACGGGTGTCATGCATTTCCATTTCACCGCTGCGGCGAAAATGATACTTTATAGGGCTGAACGCGGGATTTTTTCGCGCAACCCACAGAACGGGAAGTCATGTGAAATATTTTCTTATTTTCTTACTGGTGTTAGCCATCTTCGTCATTTCGGTGACCCTGGGCGCGCAGAATGACCAGTTGGTCACGTTCAACTATCTCCTCGCGCAGGGTGAGTTCCGTATTTCGACGCTGCTGGCCGTGCTTTTTGCTGCCGGTTTTGCTATCGGCTGGCTGATATGCGGCCTTTTCTGGCTGCGCGTTCGCGTCTCTCTGGCGCGCGCCGAGCGTAAAATTAAACGTCTGGAGCACCAGATCGCGCCAGCCAGCGCAACGCCTGCCGAAGCCGGCGTTCCTGCGGTGAAGGAATAATCATTTATGCTGGAGTTGTTGTTTCTGCTTTTGCCCGTGGCCGCAGCCTATGGCTGGTATATGGGGCGCAGAAGTGCACAACAGTCCAAACAGGACGATGCGAGCCGTCTGTCGCGTGATTACGTAACAGGGGTTAACTTCCTGCTGAGCAATCAGCAGGATAAAGCCGTCGATCTGTTCCTCGATATGCTGAAAGAGGACACCGGCACCGTCGAAGCCCACCTTACGCTGGGCAATCTCTTCCGCTCGCGCGGTGAGGTTGACCGCGCTATTCGCATCCATCAGAGCTTAATGGAAAGCGCCTCGTTAACCTACGACCAGCGCCTGCTGGCCGTCCAGCAGCTGGGGCGAGATTATATGGCCGCCGGGCTCTATGACCGGGCTGAGGGGATGTTTAAACAGCTGGTAGACGAGACGGATTTTCGCCTGAGCGCGCTGCAGCAGCTGCTGCAAATTTATCAGGCGACCAGCGACTGGCAGTCGGCGATAGAAGTGGCCGAACGTCTGGTTAAGCTGGGCAAAGATAAGCATCGCGGTGAAATCGCCAATTTCTGGTGTGAACTGGCGCTGCAGCAAATGGCGGGTAACGATCTCGACAAAGCGATGGCGCTGCTGAGGAAGGGCGCCGCCGCGGACCGCAATAGCGCTCGCGTCTCGATCATGATGGGCCGGGTCTGGATGGAAAAGGGCGACTATGCGAAAGCCGTAGAGAGCCTTGAGCGGGTGATTGAGCAGGATAAAGAACTGGTGGGTGAAACCCTGGAGATGCTGCAAACCTGCTACCAGCAGTTGGGTAAAATCGACGAGTGGGAAGCATTTTTACGCCGCTGCGCAGAGGAAAATACCGGCGCGACAGCCGACCTGATGCTGGCGCAGATCCTTGAACAGCGGGAAGGTGCCGAGTCCGCGCAAAACTACGTGACTCGCCAGCTGGAGCGCCATCCGACGATGCGCGTGTTCCATAAGCTCATCGACTACCATATCAATGAAGCTGAAGAGGGGCGCGCGAAGGAGAGCCTGGGCGTTCTGCGCCATATGGTGGGCGAGCAGGTCCGCAGCAAACCGCGCTACCGCTGTCAGAAGTGTGGTTTTACCGCTCATACGCTGTACTGGCACTGTCCGTCCTGCCGGTCGTGGTCAACGATTAAGCCCATTCGCGGACTGGACGGGCAGTAAATTTAAAAAAAAAACCGCACTTTAGTTACAACATACTTGGGGGTATTTGCGTCATCTCCTCCAGCTATGGCGCACACGTCGTCCGGCAGGAAGGGAAATGCAGCCTGTTATTTTCGGCTTATCGCAGGTAGAATGCTGCCCGTTTACCTTTTTTGCGCCGAACCGGCGCTCATCAACAATTAAGGTCCGGTCATGACGTCTACTGCTACATCTTCTTCCCGCGTTGTCACATCCTCTCCCATCGTCGTTGCTCTCGATTATGATAACCGTGATAAAGCGCTGGCGTTTGTCGACCGTATCGACCCGCGCGACTGCCGCCTGAAGGTGGGCAAAGAGATGTTTACCCTGCTGGGGCCGCAGTTTGTTCGCGACCTGCACCAGCGCGGTTTTGAGGTTTTCCTCGATCTGAAGTTCCACGATATCCCGAATACCACGGCGCGTGCGGTCGCCGCTGCGGCAGAGCTGGGCGTCTGGATGGTCAACGTTCATGCCTCCGGCGGCGCGCGTATGATGACCGCCGCGCGTGAAGCCCTGCAGCCATTCGGAAAAGAGGCGCCGCTGCTGATTGCGGTCACGGTATTAACCAGCATGGAAGCCAGCGATCTGCTGGATCTGGGCATTACGCTTTCTCCGGCTGACTACGCCGCGAAGCTGGCGGCGCTGACCCAGCGCTGCGGACTGGATGGCGTAGTCTGCTCGGCGCAGGAAGCGGTTCGCTTTAAGCAAGAGCTGGGCCAGGCGTTCAGGCTGGTGACGCCCGGCATTCGTCCACAAGGTAGCGATGCGGGTGACCAGCGGCGCATTATGACGCCGGAACAGGCGCAGGCGGCGGGGGTTGATTACATGGTGATTGGTCGTCCGGTAACGCAGTCTGCCGATCCTGCCGCCACCCTGCGCGGCATTAACGCATCGTTGAACACGGGGGCATGATGAACGATTCCAACAGCCGTCTGGTGTATTCAACGGACAGCGGCCGTATTGATGAACCCAAACCGGCGCAAGCGCGCCCGAAAGGGGACGGTATCGTACGTATTCAGCGGCAGACCAGCGGGCGTAAGGGTAAGGGCGTATGCCTGATTAGCGGTATTGATGAAAGTGACGACGCGCTGGCGAAGCTTGCTGCCGAGCTGAAAAAGAAATGCGGCTGCGGCGGAGCGGTTAAGGATGGCGTGATTGAGATTCAGGGCGATAAGCGTGACTTGCTCAAATCGCTTCTGGAAGCCAAAGGCATGAAAGTTAAGCTGGCAGGCGGTTAATTAATAATAAGGCCACGATAAATATCGTGGCCTTCATTTTTGTGCTGGTGTACTCGTCAGCTAATATAAACTTTCATATTATTGTTCGTGGTTAATATTATTTACCCACCTGGTGGCCGATAATACCGCCGACTGCCGCGCCGCCCAGTGTGCCCAGGGTGCTACCGTCAGTTAATACCGCACCGCCCAGCGCACCGGCGCCTGCGCCGATAGCGGTGTTGCGGTCGCGTTTAGACCAGTTAGAACAAGCGCTCAGAGACATTGCAACAGTGACGGCCAGAACTACCGCGGCCATTTTTTTGTTCATTGAAGTCATCATTTTTTTTCTCCTGAATAATCTATTCATGGATACAACTTCCCTTAAGCATAGCTTGTTACTCTTGCTCAGGGGTTATTCCATGAAGCTTTAGTTGCGCAGGTGTTACTCTAATCACGCAGGTGATAGTTACTCCCTGTTATATCGCTAACATTAATTCTACTTTCTATAAATTTTTCAGGCAGGTAAAAAGTCTGAATTCAGGTGTCAGAAAAGTCTCAGACGATAGCGATGCCGGGCAGCCCCGGCAAAGTAAGAGCAGGATCAGGGGTGGTTAACGATATCGACGGCTAAACCGCATTCGATTAACTGGCTGCGCACGGCATCATTGAGATTATCGTCGGTGATAATACGGTTAAACCGTTCTATCGGCCCGAGCGGATAGGGATGAACCACGTTAAATTTAGAGCTGTCGCTCAGCACAATCGCCTCACAGCCCTTTTCCAGCACCGCGTTAACCACGTCGGCGCGCATCATATCCCGTCCGGTAAATCCGGTTTCAGCCTGCCAGCCGTCAATGCCGATAAAGGCCTTGCTGAAGTGGACCTGCTGAATAAACTGGCGGGTCAGTGGGCCAACCATACTTTCGCTGCGCTTTTGATAAATCCCGCCCAGCAGGATCACTTCTCCGGGCGTCTCTTTCAGCAGATGCGCAATATAGCTGCTGACGGTGATGATGGTGATATCGCCGCGCTCGGCAAGCGTACGGGCGAGCAGGGCGTTGCAGCTCCCGTTCTCGATAAACACCGTTTCTCCGGACGAAACGCGCGTTGCGGCCCGCGCAGCCAGCTCTCGCTTAATGGCGAAGTTGGTCATCATGCGGGTTTCCACATCTTCGCTATCCAGCGGAACGGCGAAGCCGTGAGTACGGCGCAGATAGCTCTGCTTCTCGAGTGAATTCAAATCCTGGCGAATGGTGACTTCAGAGACACCGGTCATCTTCGCGAGATCGGCCACGCTCATACGGCCTTTGTCGATGACCATTTGCAAAATACTTTGTTGTCGGGCGTTCATAGCAACTTCGCAGTTAAGGGCTATTTGGGCGAGCGATCGGCCCTGGGTGGCCGATTGCGGCGATGGAGATTATCAAATTTCCCACGGGGCTTTAGGCTGACCGGGTTTATTTTCCTGTTCGTCGCTGGAAAGCGCCTGCAGCTCAGCTTTGAGGATTTCCAGATTATGGATCGCGGAGTGATAATCCCCGGCAACCAGAATATCCAGCACGGTATCGATTCGTTGGGCGAGCAGGCGGGCATTCAGATCTGACATGGCGTTATCCTGGTTACAAATATGAATAAAATCAATGATGCTAAAAACGGATGAAAAAGAGAAGCGAAAAAAACGCACAAACTAATCCATCTACGATGATTCGTAGGCAACGCGCAGAAAAACAGCTGGAAGGGATAAAAATGCGGCTCCGTTTAAGGGAGCCGCACAGGGCAGTTATCAGGCGGCAGGACGCGCAATCACGCTACGGGTTTCCATACGGACTTCGGCAATCGTCACATCGATAACATCCGTGACTTTGTAGACGACTTCGCCTTTAATCTGCACGGTGCCGTTTTCCTGGCTGCACACCAGCTCATCGCGCACGGCGTGAAGGAACGGCGCCGGGATAAAGGCAACCGCGCCGTTATCAACCAGGCGCACGCGCATGCCGCCGCGGCTGACATCAATAATCTCAGCCGCAAAGCGGGTAGTGGTACCGGCCTGCGGATTCAGATAGCGGGCGTACAGCCAGTCTCCGACATCGCGCTCCGCCATGCGGTTGAGGCGGCGGCGTTCAGCCATTTGTACCGCAACATCATCCTGCGGACGGGAGATCGCTTCCCCTTTAATAATCGCTTTCAGCAGACGATGGTTGATCATATCGCCGTACTTACGGATCGGGGAGGTCCAGGTCGCATAGGCCTCAAGACCGAGGCCGAAGTGCGGGCCCGGCTCGGTGCTAATTTCTGCAAACGACTGGAAGCGGCGAATACGGCTGTCGAGGAAACCGGACGGCTGCGCGTCCAGCTCGCGACGCAGCTTGCAGAAGCCTTCCAGCGTCAGCACTTCCACCGGGTCAACGTGCACGTCGTGCGTCTTCAGTAAGGCCGCGAGCTGTTCGGTGTTGGCCGGATCGAATCCGGTATGCACGTTATAAACGCCGAAACCGAGCTTATCGCGCAGCACGCGGGCGGCGCAGATGTTGGCGGCGATCATTGACTCTTCAACGATACGGTTAGCGATGCGGCGCGGTTCGGCAACGATATCCAGCACTTCGCCTTTTTCGCCCAACACAAAGCGATAATCCGGGCGGTCTTTGAACACCAGCGCGTGGTTTTTACGCCATTCGCTACGACGCAGGCAGACCTCCTGCAGCAGTTTAATTTGCCGGGCGATAGTCTCGCTGTCCGGCTGCCAGCTGCCGTTGTTTTCCAGCCAGTCGGAAACATCATCGTAGGCCAGCTTCGCTTTCGACTCGATGGTCGCCGCGAAGAACTGAATATCGTCTTCGATGGTTCCGTCATCAGCGAGGATCATGCGGCAGGCCAGCACCGGGCGAACCGCGTTGGGGCGCAGAGAGCAGAGGTCGTCCGAGAGCTCGCGCGGCAGCATCGGAATGTTGAAGCCAGGCAGATAGTTGGTAAAGGCGCGAATTTTCGCCGTGTTGTCCAGCTTGCTGCCTTCGGCAATCCAGGCGGTCGGATCGGCGATAGCGACGGTCAGGTGCAGTTTACCGTCAGCGTTCTGCTCGACGTACAGCGCATCGTCCATATCTTCGGTGCTGGCGCTATCGATGGTCACGAAAGCCAGTTCCGTTAAATCGCGGCGGTCCAGACCTTCATCAAGCATCTCGGTCGCCACGCCGTCCGGCGCTTCTTTTTCCAGATTGTGACGCGCCAGGGTGACCCACCATGGTACGAAATGATCGTCGCCGTAGGTAATGTACTGGGTGAGCTCAGCGTAGAAACCACGGTCGCCTTTCAGCGGATGACGGCGCATTTCGGCAACGGCCCAGTCACCCTCTTTAAAATCATGCTCTACGCCGCGCGCGGCGCGGCAGGGAATGGCATCTTTCAGCAGCGGATGGTCAGGAACGATAGAAAGACGATCGTCTTTTTTATGAACTTTGCCGACAAAACGCGTCAGGAACGGCTCAACCAGTTCTTCCGGTTCAGCGCTTTCGCGTTCTTTTTCAGTATTGACCACGGCGATAATACGATCGCCATGCATCACTTTTTTCATTTGCGGCGGCGGAATGAAATAGCTTTTCTGCGAGTCGACTTCGAGGAAGCCAAACCCTTTTTCCGTCCCCTTAACGACCCCTTCAACGCGCGGAGTCTGGGAATGCAGTTGCTGTTTAAGCTGCGCTAGCAGCGGGTTGTCCTGAAACATAATTTCGTATTTTCGTGGCTAAAAGAGCGGCTGACATTTTTACGCGAATATGCCTGCCGCAGCAAGCGCTGTTTCAGCAATTTACGTCTCCTGACCTACATTGCCGAGGGCGATTTTCAGCCGATTCATCCAACCGCACAGCCCGCACCAGGCGAGAAGATCGATAGCCTCGCTGCGGGAAAGCCCGTATTCAGTGAGGGGAGTTAGCTGGGCGGCGCTGAAGCGGTCGGGCGCGCGGGTCAAAAGCTGTACAGATTGTAAAAGCTGGCGCTCAATTGACGGGGTGTCTCCCCATGCCTGGACGCCGGATTCATTACCGCGCAAAGCGTCCGTGAGATCGGCCAAATCTGGACATCGCGAAGCCCAGGCGTTAAAGCAGCTGACGCTGCCATTAATCCGCGCGGCTATCAGCGCCACCTGCGCGGCGAACGGCTGCTGGCCGCTGAGATGGGTCAGAAGCTGTTCCTGTAGCGCCAGCGGAGGTTCCTGGGCCGCCAGCAGCGGAGCCAGTTCGAAAAGGCCCGGATGTTTTTGCCAGTTCGCTAAAAGAGACTGGCGATCATCGTCGACATAGCGCAAGTCGGAATCGTCAAGCCCTGGCTGCCAATCACTCCCCCTCATGTCGAAAAGCGCTTCTGGAGCATCTTCCTGCTGCGGCATGCCGGGGATCCAGCGCACCGGGTAGCCCAGCGCGGCATGGAATGCGGCGATACCGCGAGCCTGGAAGCTGATAAAGCCAATGATCTGATTGATGAGGATAATATCGCGACTGGTCAGCCCAACTTCATCTAGCTGGCTGCGGGAGAGTGCGTTAATCAGCGAAGGAGAGCTCGCGAGCTGGCGTGCGTACTGGGTAATCTGCGCCAGGCGACGGTTGCTCTCGCGCGAGGAGTCCGGACCGGGAAGCGGCGCCAGCCGGGCGGCGTAGTGATTGCACAGGCGCTGTACGCCATAAACCTGGGCGACGGTCAGCGCCGTACTCAGCCGATCGTAGGCGCTAAACGTCTGCAGACGATTAACCGTCACTGACGTGGGGAAGAGGACATCTGCCAGCCGCCGGGCGGGCGTAAGCCAGCGCGCATGCGCCTCGAGCAGCTCTTCGGGGAGCGTCAGATCGAGTAGAAAACGATCTTCGACGTGGGCGGCTTCTGGGACGAGCGGCAATACATCCACCGGGCAGATTGTTGACTGGGTCTCATGATACCAGTGGTTTTTGCCGTAAACGCGGCGTTGCTCCATGGGCGTTCCTTGTTCGGTATGTGGCAAACCGCCGTTTCGCGGTCATGCTATGCGGAACTATCCTGGCTTAACCCTGGAGCGGGAGAAAATATTGATACGTGCTAACAAATAGCGGATTGGAATAACAGCAGGAAAGCGCGGGGGAAAGAACCCTCCTCACGGATGCGAGGAGGGTGAAGAACTTATTTCAGTTCCAGCTCGTTCATCGCGGCGATGCTGAAGCCGCCGTCAACGTGAACGACTTCGCCGGAGATGCCGGCAGACAGGTCGGAGCACAGGAAGGCTGCGCTGTTGCCGACGTCTTCAGTGGTGACGGTGCGACGGATCGGGGTGACCGCTTCGCAGTGCGCCAGCATCTTACGGAAATCTTTAATACCGGATGCCGCCAGGGTACGGATCGGACCGGCGGAGATGGCGTTGACGCGAACGCCTTCCGGGCCCATGGCGTTCGCCATGTAGCGCACGTTAGCTTCAAGAGAGGCTTTCGCCAGGCCCATCACGTTGTAGTTCGGGATGGCGCGCTCTGCGCCCAGGTAGGAGAGCGTCAGCAGGGCGGAGCCCGGGTTCAGCATCCCGCGGCAGGCTTTCGCCATCGCCACAAAGCTGTAGGCGCTGATATCGTGAGCGATTTTGAAACCTTCACGAGTCACCGCGTTAACGTAGTCGCCGTCCAGCTGGTCTGCCGGCGCAAAGCCGATGGAGTGAACGAAACCGTCGAACTTCGGCCATACTTTTGCCAGTTCGGTGAACAGAGACTCGATGCTCTCATCTTCCGCGACATCGCACGGCAGGACGATATTAGAGCCCAGCGCGGCGGCAAATTCTTCCACACGACCTTTCAGTTTGTCGTTCTGATAGGTGAACGCCAGTTCAGCCCCTTCACGGTGCATGGCTTGCGCGATGCCGTAGGCGATGGACAGTTTGCTGGCAAGGCCAGTCAACAGAATGCGCTTACCGGAAAGAAAACCCATAGCTTTTAATCCTTATCGTTATTGCGTATTTTTACTTTAACAATCATTTAGTTAGCGTTGTCATTTCAAAATAACTCAAATTTAGCCGGGAATTATATCCCACTGACGACCCCTTGTGTCAAGATATTTTTCTGCCATTCGCCACGTCATATCGCGCTTTGGCTACCGTGTATACAAGAGTATACCATCTGAAATTGCGGCGACGCGGCGCTAGCGGCGAACGATTTCCGCCAGTAAAAGTCGGGTATCCGCAGACTGCGGTAACAGCTCGCCTGGCGATTCGTCCTGCCACCAGATCCCGAAGCCGGCCTGATAAACCGCGTCAGCCAGCCGCCAGCTACCCTGGAGAATCCATGCGATGCCCTCCGCGCCGGGCCGCTGTCCTTCCGCGACGACGTTCACGCGCGCCGCGGCGCGCGTGCGCTGGGTCATAATATTGAAGTCCAGACCGCGTCCGCTGATGCCTTCGCTGGCAATAGGCCACTCGCCGGCAAACGCCCACGGTTGCCAGAGCTCAAGGCGCTGGGCGATATCATCGCCCCGTAGCCACAGCGGCTGTCCCTCAAGCAGGGTGATGACCCGGTCAACGCCGGGAAAAGGGGAGAACGGACCGTCGTTTTCCAGCGTGGCGATACTGGCGCGCCAGAGAAACGGCGCGTCCGGCGAGGCAATGCTGACGATTTCGCGCGTTTCCCCGCGGCCATTTTTCCACGGCGTCACGGGCAGGGTAGAAAATTGAACCGGAACAATCATCGAAGTTTACGCCTCAGATTATTTGCCGTCTTTACGCCAGGCATCGGCAGTGAGCGCCTCGCCGAAATGGCCGGCAATCAGGCGTTTCGTCAGGTCGTGCAGCGGAGAGGCCAGCACGTCCGCGGTACTGCCGCGTTCGACCACTTCCCCTTGATGCATCACCAGCACCTGATCGCTGATGTGCTTCATCATGCCCAGATGCTGAGTCACGTAAATATAGGAGATACCCTGTTTTTCCTGCAGCTCCAGCATCAGGTTAATCAGCTGCGAGCGCATTGACATATCCAGCGACGCCAGCGCTTCATCGCAGACGATGACCTTCGGGCGCAGGATCAGCGCGCGCGCCAGGCCCAGACGTTGTTTCTGTCCCGGCGCCAGCATATGCGGGTAGTAGCTGACGTGGTCCGGCAGCAGGCCGACCATGCGCAACGTTTCGATAATCTGCTTCTGCCGCGCTTCGGGTTCGAGGTCGGTATTCAGGCGCAGCGGAAAATCGAGGATTTGCGAAATGCGCTGCCGGGGATTGAGCGAGGTCGACGGATCCTGAAAGATCATGCGAATCTTCTGGCTGCGAAAAGAGTAATCGCCAAACGCCAGCGGGCGATCGTCAATCAGCAGTTCGCCGGTGCTGGGTTCGACCATTCCGGCGAGCATTTTCGCCAGCGTTGACTTGCCGGAACCGTTCTCGCCGATAATCGCCAGGGTCTGGCGCTCGCGCAGGGTAAAGCTTAGTGGCTTGACCGCTTCCACCGTTTGCCGATGAAACCAGCCGGTGCGGTAGCGAAAGGTCTTACTCAGATTGCGCACTTCAAGCAATGTTTCGACCATTTCACTCTTTCTCCATGTTCAGCGGGAAATGACAGGCATAGAGGTGGTTACGTGCGCCTACCAGCCGGGGCGTTTCGATACATTCGCGCTGGGCATAAGGGCAACGCGGCCCGAGCCGGCAGCCGATGGGCAGCTGTTCGAGCAGTGGGATCGCCCCCGGCAGGGTATTGAGCCGACTCTTGTGCGGCATGGCGCTACCGAAATCGGGAATCGCCCGAATCAGCGCCTGGGTGTAGGGGTGATGAGGAATCGTCACCAGCTCTTCGCTCGGTGCGGTTTCCACCGTCTGCCCGCAGTACATCACGTTGATTTTGTCCGCCCATTTACTGAGCATCTGCATATCGTGACTGATCAGCAAAATGGTGGTGTTGTTGTTTTGGTTTAACCGCGTTAGCAGGCGGATAATTTGCGCCTGCGTTGTCGGCTCCATGGCGTTGGTCGGCTCGTCGGCGATCAGCAGCCGCGGCTGGTTAGCCAGCGCGATGGCGATCATGACCTTTTGGCACTCTCCGTCCGTCAGCTCATAGGGGAAGCTGCGCATCGCATCTTTATGGTCTTTAATCCCCACGCGGTGCAGAAGCTCGATGGCGCGCCGCTTGCGCCAGCCCAGGCGCTGCCACCAGCGTCCTTTAAAGGTCCAGCCGGGGATATTCTGCGTTAATTGCTGACCGATCCGTTCGGAAGGGTCGAGACAGGATTGCGGCTCCTGAAAAATCATTGAGACGTTGTGGCCCACCAGCTTACGCCGCTCGCGCACCGACAGACGCAGCAGATCGATATCATCGAAGCGCATGCGGTCGGCGGTCACCCGCCAGTTGTCCTTGGTGACGCCGCAAATCGCTTTAGCTATAAGGCTTTTACCCGAGCCGGACTCCCCGACGAGGCCGCGTATTTCCCCCTCGGCGAGAGTCAGGCTGACGCGATCGACGGCTTTTACCCAGCCTTCGCTGGTCTTGAACTCAATGGTTAAATTTCGGATATCGAGTAACGGCATTATTCCACCCCGGCGATGATGGCGCGGCGGATCCCGTCGCCCAGCAGATTAACCAGCAGGACGCTTATCATGATTGCCGCGCCCGGCAGCATCACCGTCCACGGCGCCACGTAAATCAGCTCCAGCGCGTCGCCGAGCATCGCTCCCCATTCGGGAGAAGGAAGCTGCGCGCCGAGGTCGAGGAAGCCCAGCGCGGCGATATCGAGGATCGCCATCGACAGCGCGCGGGTGATCTCAGTGACCAGGCCAGAGGTAATGTTCGGCAGCACCGCGAACCATAAAATATTTAGCGTCGAGGCTCCGTCAAGGCGGGCGGCGATAACGTACTCTTTTTCCAGTTCGTCATGCACCATGCTGTAAACCGAACGCACCATCCGCGGCAGAAGCGCCAGCCAGACGGCGAACATCGCGTGGCTGAGGTGCGGCCCGGCGAAGGCGACCACGATAATGGCCAGCAGCAGGGACGGGATCGACAGCAGCGTGTCAAGAATATGGTTCATCACCGCCGACCGCAGGCCGTGAGTGGACCCGGCAATCACGCCGAGCACCAGCCCCAGCAGGGCGGCGCCGAGCGTTACCACAAATGCGCCGCCGACCGTTGGCGCCGCGCCGCTCAGCAGGCGGCTCAGGACATCGCGACCGAGATCGTCAGTACCGAGAAAGAACGACACTTCGCCGTACCGCGACCATGACGGCGGCAGCAGCTGATAGCCGAGGAACTGCTGGTCGATGCCGTAAGGGGCGAACCAGCCGCCGAAAACGCACAGTAGCGCCAGCGCCGCGCAGCCGTACAGGCCGATCATCGCGGTCGTATCGCCGTAGAATTTTCGCCATACGGTGCGCAGCGCGCCAGGCGGGCGCTTCTCCAGATAGACGCTATCGTAGGGCATACCATTCCTTATGTTTCAGTGGGTTTGCCATCGCACCCAAAATATCGGATATCACGTTCACAATAATCACCAGCGCGCCGATGACCATCACGCCCGCCGAGATCGCGGCGTAGTCCTGTTGACGAATGGCGTTGATGAGCCAGCGGCCGAGCCCCGGCCAGCTAAAGACCATTTCGGTAATCATCGCCAGCGTTAGCATGGTGGAGAACTGCAGCCCCAGGCGTGGGATCACCGGCGGTAGGGAGTTGTGCAGGACGTGGCGGTGTAAAATTGTCCGCCGCGATACGCCGCGGGTGGCGGCGGCTTTGACATAGTTGGTGTCGTACACTTCGCTGGTGCTGATGCGCATCAGACGGATCACTTCCGTCGTCGGTGCCACCGCCAGGGTCAGTACCGGCAGCACCATGTGCCGCGCCGCGCTGACGATCATTTCATGACGCCACGGCGAATCAGAGAGCCATGCGTCGATCAGCGCAAAGCCGGTGACCGATTTCACTTCATAGAGCAGGTCGAAGCGCCCGGAAACCGGAAACCAGCCCAGGGTGAGGGAGAAGAACAGGGTCAGCAGCAGCGCCAGCCAGAAGACGGGAATCGAAAAGCCCAGCAGCGCCAGGGCGCTGATCAGGGTATCTGGCCACTTATTGCGCATGATCCCCGCCAGCATACCGACGGGGATCCCGATCACCAGCGCAAAACCGAAGGCGAGGATACAGAGCTCCATGGTAGCGGGAAAGACCTCTTTAAGCTGTTCGGAAATCAGCTGTCCGTTGATGCTGGAAACGCCGAAATCCCAGTGCAGCACCCCCTCAAACCAGAAGAGCCAGGCGTTCCACAGGGAGGCGCCCTGTAGCGGCGCGTGGGGCGTAAAGTAGCTCAGGCTAAAACCGACAAAGGTCAGCAGGAAGAGGGTAATCAGCAGCAGCAGCAGGCGACGCAGGGTAAAAATAATCATGGTTTTTTCACCTCGTCTTCTTTTTCCCGCGAGACGCCTGCAAAAGAGGCGTTGCCAAACGGGCTCAGCACCAGGCCTTTCATATCGTAACGATAGGCCTGTAAACGCAGGGAGGAGGCCAGCGGCAGCACCGGTAGTTCATCGGCAAGAATGCGCTGCGCCTCTTTATAGGCTTCGATGCGCGAGGCCAACTGCTGCGAAGTGAGCGCCTTTTGCAGCACCTCGTCGAATTCGCGATGACACCAGTGAGCATAGTTGGTTTGCGAGGCAATCGCCGCGCAGCTCAAGAGCGGACGGAAAAAACTGTCCGGATCGTTACTGTCCGTTGCCCAGCCGGAAAGCGTCAGGTCGTGGTTCATATCCATTAATCTGGCCTCCTGAAAACGGCCTTCGACCGGCATAATAATCACCTTCACGCCAATTTGCGCCATATCCGCCTGGATAAGCTCGGCGGTTTTTAGCGGACTGGGGTTCCAGGCCTGCGAGCTGGTGGGCACCCACAGCTTAAGCGTGAGCTTTTCCAGCCCCAGGGCTTTCAGCCGGGCGCGGGCTTCGGTGGGATTATATTCGGTGATCCTGGCTTCGTTATCGTAGGCCCATGAAGCGCGAGGCAGCATGGACGCCGCGGTTTCCGCCGTGCCGTAGTAGATCGACTGCATCAGGCGCTGGTTGTTGATGGCCAGCGCCAGCGCGTGGCGTACCTCCGGGTTATCGAGCGGCGGCTTAGCGGTGTTAAACGCCAGCCAGGCGATATTCATTCCCGGACGCAGGGTCAGGCGCAGGCGCGGGTCATCGCGCAGAATAGAGAGCTGGCTTGCGGCGGGCCAGGCCAGCACGTCGCACTCGCCGGTCAGCAGTTTCGACAAGCGACCGGTGCCGCCGGAGCCGAGATCGACCACCACCTGCGGCATCAGCGGTTTACCGCGCCAGTAGGCCGGATGGCGCTGCAGGCGGATGTACTGACCGCTGCGGTACTCCGCCAGCTGGAACGGACCGGTGCCGACCGGTTGCCGATCGATCATTTCCTGACGATCGCTCTGCGCCAGCTTCGCGGCATACTCTGCCGACATCACCGAGGCGTAGTGGGTGGCCAGGTGCCAGAGGAACGAGGCGTCCGGGCGTTTGAGGCGAAACTCGACGCTATGACTATCCAGCTTCCGCACGCTTTCCACGCTGTCGGCAAACTGTAAGCTATCGAAATAGGGGAAGCTGCTGCCGTTAACGTTGTGCCACGGGTGGTCGCGATTAAAAATGCGGCCAAAGGTGAAAATCACGTCATCGGCATTAAAATTGCGGGTCGGTTTGAACCAGGCGGTGGTCTGGAAAGGCACGTTGTTGCGCAGATGGAAGCGGTAGGTTGCGCCGTTGTCCAGCACCTCCCAGCTTTCAGCCAGTTCGGGGACCAGACGATAGGTATAAGGATCGACATCAAGCAGGCGGTCGTAGAGCTGGGCGGCCAGGGTATCGACGATCAGGCCGCTGCTGACTTTTTGTGGGTTAAAGGTGTTGACCTGACCGCTGACGCAATACACAAAGCCGCTATCGCGAATGTCGGCGTGCGCAGGCAGCGCGGGCGCGGCAAAAGCTTGCCCGCACAGCATAGATACCGCTGCCAGGAGAGAAGACAATTTCAGGCGCATAGTTTCTTTTTGATTATAGAGCAAGGCTCTATCTTATTAATATTAAATAACATTTACCACCACCTTATTGCTTATGGAGATAATATAAGCGATGGTTGCGTCGGTTATTTGACCAACGGATTCAAGTTCATACCGCTTATTAACTTCGAGTATACCTCGTAAATCACCCGACGTTTGGCATCAGGCAAGCAAGGGGTTGAGCGACGCGTATTTTCGATTCATCTGCTGCACGGCTTGAGAATGCTATGGGTATTGAGCATGGCGCTTATTTGCGCCGCAGCCCCGATTTTCGCCACATGGTATCTTTTTATTTGCGGTTTCTCCAGCGAGCCGTATCCGCACGGCTCGCTGGATGTTGAGGCGTTAGAGGGGAAGGAGGCGGTTATAGCGGGCGATATAATCTTTGGGATTTATTTCCAGCTTTCCACCATCGTGATGGATGGCGACATAGGTACGCAGGACCAGGCCGCTGTTCTGCGGCGTAATTGTCCAGCCCTGTTGACGATATGAATCTTCGGTTGAGCGGATAAGCAGGTCCGAAAAGATCATCATGACCGAAAGCGCCGGCGCGCGGTGGCTTTTCATGGTATGGACCAGGCTGACGTGCGCCGCATAGCGGCCAAGCGTAGAAGGATTAACCGGAATCATCTTTATTTTCAGTCCATTGAGTCATGATGCGCCGATGATAGTTCACATGAAGATATCTTGCTAGTTACAATTTTTTAACTACATGGGAACCGGCTCCCGCGCAGTCAAACGCCATTTTCCACGGCACAGGTCGCTTGCGGGAAGAAATCTCAATGTGACGCTGTCACTGTTAGTCCGTGAGCGGCGTGAATTCATAAAGCGCCAGCGCGTTGCTCTCCAGCGTGTCGACAAGCTGCCAGCGGTCGCTATCCGGCGTCTCTTCGCTGACGCGCAGCGCCGGGCGCGCCCGGTGCATCAGCCAGCGATAGTCCTCCTCGTCCGGCCCGCTTTGGCTGCGAAAGGCCTCGAATAGCGGGAAGAGCGCGCCATGGTGCTGATCGAACAGATGCTGTTTGATTCGCCAGCGCCCCTCAAGGCCGAGGAGCCGCACGCTCCAGGGCTGACTGAAGCGCTGGGTAAACGCCTCCTCGCTGGAGAGCCAGGGGTTGAACACCACCGTGTTGCGCAGCAGCAGTTGATAATGGCCGTGATGGCGCAACAGCAGCAAGTTCTTGTCGTTGATCAACACCTCGCCCCGCAGTCTGCGCCATAGCCACAATACCCAGTAGACCGGTCGCGGCAGACCGTGGAGATAGTGCAGCGCCAGACTGGAGGTATCCAGCTTGCCGTTAGCCCGGGCTTCTCCCTGCAATCCGGAATTCAGCCAGAACCCTGCCAGCCAAACCCGATCCGCCAGTCCCAGCAAATTATCCATCAGCAGCGCGCCGCGAAAGAAACGGCCGTTGGTATCGCGGGTATCGCCGGTGAGGGTATTCCACGAGAGCAGCCAAAGCGGCAGCAGGAGATGCCGCTGACGTAGGGCGCTATGGAGCTTGCGTAATTTGTGTACCGGATAGTTTTCGCTGGCGGCCAGCTTCTGGCTGTCAATCTGCGCCAGATCCAGCAGTTCGTTGGCATCGGCCTGGCAGGCAAGAAAATCCGCCTCGGCCAGCAGCGGTGAGCGCAGAAGGGGATCGTCCTCTACCTGTTGGGGAAAACGGTGCCAGATCCCCAGCGCCGACTGCGGCGATAGCCTCTGCAGGATCGCTTTTTGTTGCCGCCAGGCGTGCTGGCGCGCCTCGTCGCTGGCCTGGGGGGACCAGTGCCAGACGAAGCGCCAGCTGGCCAGGGTTGTCGGCGGAAAATGGTTGGCGGAGAGCCGCAGAAAGCGTTGCAGCAGATCGCCGCGGGTGGTGAGCCCGGTATGCAGTATGACCGCCCAGCCCATTGTCGCCAGCCAGCTAAATATGCGCTGCAGATTATACCAGCAGGCGTAGCCGGCCATTTGCGGATCGTCCCAGCCGGTGCTGAACAGACGGCTGCTGAGAAACGGATCGTGAATATCGATGGCGAATATCGGCAGCGCGCCGTGCAGCTGTTCCAGCTCGCGGCGGACATCCTCGCGCAGCAGATCGTCCAGTTCACGAACGGTCACGACCATGCGGGTGTGACGCAGCGGCGTGGCACGCGCCGGCAGTTCACGCACATCAAGATGGCGGGTTTGCTGGGGATTGAGCCGCAGCGGCGGGCTATCCAGGCCGTTGGTTTGCGGCGCATTGAGCCGGGCGTACAGCCGATCGATTGACACCGGCTGCCATCGCTCGGTCTGCTGTAGGTGCGGGCGGGGAGATTCGACCGGCTTCTGCGGGTGCTGCTGGCGGAACTGGCGCGGCGTCAGGCCGTGCTCGCGTTTAAACAGGTCGCTCATCACCCGGCTGCTGGCGAAGCCATGCTGCTGGGCGATCTGCTGCACCGACCTGCGCGTGGCCGTCAGCTGCTCGGCGGCCTTGCGCAGGCGCAGCCCGGTAATGTACTGCATAAAGCTGACGCCTACCTCTTTGCGGAACAGACGCGACAGCCAGGCCTCGGAAACAAACTCCGCGGCGGCAATCTCCTGCAGCGACAGGCGCCGTTGATAGTTGGCGTCGATTCGCGCCACCACTCGGTTAATTCGCTGACTCCAGCGTTCGGCGCCGCGAGGCGCCTGGGCGGTCAGAGGACGGCTGAAGCGTGACGCCAGCAGAAGGGCGATTTCGCTAAGCCAGCGGTTGGCCTCCAGCCGATAGTGGGCCTGCGGATTGACCAGGCCGAGGACCAGCAGCTGGCGCATCAGATAACGTAGCGTGTCCTCGGCATCGCGCGTTTCGCTGCTGATCTGGTAGTCGGCCGCAAAAAAATCGCCATCAAGGCGCGTTAGCCACCCGGCGCTGAGCGACAGCGTCATCACTACATTCGCCGTCTTGCTGCTCAGGCGCCAGCGGTGGCTGCGGTTGACTATCGCCAGCTCATCCTGCTGAAGGTATCGACCCGTCTCTTCATTGTGGAGCTCGGCGCTGCCCTCCAGCAGCCATATCAACGTCAGCGCATCGGTTTCCTCTTCGCGACACTGACGGATATCACGAACCGCTACCTGAAAGTCGCCTGAATGATGGTCCACCGTCGCCTCCTGGAGACAAAAAACAGCACGTCATTTTTTGTCATAACCGTTTTGTATGAAAAACACTCATTAATAATCCGTCACTATAAAACAAAAAAGCGCATTTTAAAGCCGTCAGGGATGCATAAACTCGAAAGTGTCGTGCAAACACAACACAGGAATAATAAAAATGACACACCCGATTATTGAGGCATTACAGGTTAACGAGGCGCAGTTTGTCGCGCTTCGCCGCCGTTTCCATCAGCAGCCGGAAATCGGTTTTGAAGAGCATAAAACCAGCGAAGAGGTTGCCCGCCTGCTCGGCGAATGGGGCTATCAGGTTCACCGCGGTCTGGCGGGCACCGGCGTGGTCGCTACCTTAAGCGCGGGCGACGGCAAAAAACGCCTGGGGCTAAGGGCGGATATGGACGCGCTGCCGATGCAGGAGATGAGCGGCAAGGCGTGGGCCAGCCGGGTCGATGGACGTTTTCACGGCTGCGGCCACGACGGCCATACCACCACGCTATTGTACGCCGCGGAATATCTGGCGCGTACCCGACAGTTTAACGGCACGCTACAGCTTATTTTTCAGCCCGCCGAAGAGCTGCTCTACGGCGGTCGGGTCATGCTCGAAGACGGCCTGTTTGACCAGTTTCCCTGCGATGCCATTTTTGGCCTGCATAATATGCCGGGGCAGCCGTTAGGTAGAGTTGGCCTGCGCGATGGAGCGATGATGGCCTCCTCGGACACTCTCCATATTGAAGTCAAAGGGGTGGGCGGCCACGGCGCAGTGCCGGAGCATACCGTCGACGCCACGCTGGTGGCCTGTCATATCACTCTGGCGCTGCAATCGATTGTTTCCCGCAACATCACGCCGTTTGAACCGGCGGTGGTGACCGTGGGCAGCATTCAGGCCGGGCACGCGCCGAACATTATCAACGACAAGGTGTTAATGAAGCTCACGGTTCGCACCTTGAACGAACAGGTTCGCGAGACCGTCCTGCAGCGCATCCACGATATCGCCGTCGCTCAGGCCGAGAGCTTTAACGCCAGCGCCGCCTTAACCCACGTAAACGGTAGCCCGGTTTTAAGGAACGATCCGGTAGCCAATGAGATGGTACGCACGGTGGCGACCGCGCTGTTTGGCGAGGCGCAGGTCGGCGAGGTGAAACCGTTTATGGGCAGCGAAGACTTTGCTTTTATGCTTGAGCGCAATCCGAACGGCTGCTATTTCACCCTCGGGGCCGGGGACGAAGCGGATCGCTGCATGGTGCATAACCCCGGATACGACTTCAACGATGCGCTGTTGCTGAAAGGCGCCGCGCTGTGGTGCGCCCTGACGGAACACTACTTGCGTTAATGTCCGCAACGAAGAGGACCCTGCTATGAGTTCTGTATCGCTAAGCGAAGCGCAGTTCGTCGGCACCGATCGTCTGCTGGCGGGTATTGTATTGAGCGTTCTGACCTTCTGGCTGTTTGCCCAGTCGGTGATTAACGTGGTTCCGGCGATGAAAAGCAGCCTCGATATTTCGCTGGAAACCCTGACCCTGGCGGTGAGCCTGAGCGCCTTATTCAGTGGCTGCTTCGTGGTCGCCAGCGGCGGTCTGGCGGATAAATTCGGCCGCATGCGTATGACCTCGTTCGGCCTGATCCTCAGCATTGTCGGCAGCGCGATGCTGGTGCTGTCGCAGGGGCCCGCGCTGTTCCTGGCCGGGCGCGTTTTACAGGGGCTGTCGGCCGCCTGCATCATGCCGGCGACGCTGGCGTTAATTAAAACCTGGTACGAGGGCAAAGCGCGCCAGCGGGCGGTCAGCTTTTGGGTCATCGGCTCCTGGGGCGGCAGCGGGCTGTGCTCGTTTGTCGGCGGGGCTATCGCCACCGGTCTGGGCTGGCGTTGGATTTTTGTTTTCTCCATCGCGGTAGCGCTGGCGGCGCTGTTGTTGCTGCGCGGTACGCCGGAAAGCCGTAGCGCCAGCGCGCAGCAGCATAAGCTGGACATCAGCGGCCTGATTACCCTGATCCTTGCGCTGGTGCTGTTAAATCTGTTTATCAGCAAAGGCCACGGCTGGGGCTGGACCAGCGCAACCTCGCTGGCGATGCTGGCCGGCGCGCTGGCCTCGGGGCTGTTTTTTATCCGCAACGGCCAGCGTAAGGGCGACGCGGCGCTGATTGATTTCGCGCTGTTTCGCAACCGGGCCTACAGCGCGGCGGTGCTGTCAAACTTTATGCTCAACGGCGCCATCGGTACCATGATGATTGCCAGTATCTGGCTCCAGCAGGGGCATCATCTGAGCCCGCTGGAGAGCGGCATGATGACGCTTGGCTATCTGGTCACCGTGCTGGCGATGATCCGCGTCGGCGAGAAGCTATTGCAACGCTACGGCGCGCGTCTGCCGATGATGACCGGCCCGGTCTTTACCGCCGTTGGCATTCTGCTTATCTCCTGTACCTTTCTCGATAAATCGACCTATATCGTCACGGTCTTTTTCAGCAACGTGCTGTTTGGCTTTGGGCTGGGCTGCTACGCCACCCCGTCAACGGATACCGCGGTGGTCAACGCTCCTGAGAATAAGGTCGGCGTGGCCTCAGGGATCTATAAAATGGGGAGTTCGCTCGGCGGGGCGATGGGGATAGCGGTGACAGCGTCACTTTTTGCGCTGTCCTTACCGTTGGGGATGGCCAGCGCGGCGCAGTACGCGCTGTGGTTTAACGCCGCGCTCTGTCTTGGGTCAATGGCGCTGAGCGCGCTGCTGCTTCCGCGTACAGGTCAAAGCTGATGCTTTTTCAGCAGCGCCCGCAGCTGGTGGTAGGTGAGGCCCAGTAGTTCGGCCGCCTGCTTTTGATTGTACTTCGCCTGTTCGAGGCTTCTCTCGAGCAGGCTTTTTTCTTGCTCCTGCTGGAAAGCGCGTAAATCGAGCGGCAGCGTGGGGCCAGGCGTCTTCTCCACTTCGACGGGCGTCGCCGTGTGCTGCTGGCGGAAGGGGTTAATAATAATATTATCCAGCTCGCGTTCGCTGCTGCCGTGGCGGTAGACCGAACGTTCAACCACGTTTTTTAATTCACGGATATTTCCCGGCCAGCGGTAGTTTTGCAGCGTCTCGGCGGCGCGTTCGCTAAAGCCGGGAAACAGTGGTAATCCGAGCTCGCGGCACATCTGGATGGCAAACTGGGTGGCGAGCAGCATGATATCGCTCTGGCGCTCGCGCAGCGGCGGCAGCTGCACCACATCAAAGGCCAGACGGTCGAGAAGGTCGGCGCGAAAAAGCCCGTCTTCCACCATTTGCGGCAGGTCGGCGTTGGTCGCGCACACCAGGCGGACGTTAACCTGCAGCGGCTGGCTGCCGCCGACGCGCTCGAGTTCGCCATACTCAATCACGCGCAACAGCTTTTCCTGTACCAGCATCGGTGCGGTGGCCAGCTCATCGAGAAACAGGGTACCGCCGTCGGCGCGCTCGAAGCGCCCCGGGTGACGTTTACTGGCCCCCGTAAAGGCGCCGGCCTCATGCCCGAACAGCTCCGAATCGAGCAGGTTTTCATTGAGCGCCGCGCAGTTGAGCGAGATAAATGGCCCCTGCCAGCGGGAAGAGAGGAAGTGCAGACGGCTGGCGATCAGCTCCTTGCCGGTTCCGCGCTCGCCAATCACCAGCACCGGTTTATCGAGCGGCGCCAGTCTTGAGACCTGCTCAAGCACCTCAAGAAAGCTATTGGCCTCGCCGAGCAGGTTGTCCTTGTAATCCGCCATGATGAATTTCGCCATTTAGTAGTGTGATTCACCAGGTCACTTTAGCAATGCGCTGGCCAGATAACAACCACTTCCATTAAAATCAATAAGATAAAAACTTGGCACGGCAATTGTATTAGTCATGGCACAGGCCGGTGCCTGACACCAGAACTATGAGGATTGAAATTATGGGTATTTTTTCTCGTTTTGCCGACATCGTGAACGCCAACATCAACTCCCTGCTGGAGAAAGCAGAAGATCCGCAGAAGCTGGTTCGACTGATGATTCAGGAGATGGAAGACACGCTGGTTGAAGTGCGTTCGACCTCCGCGCGAGCGTTGGCTGAAAAGAAACAGCTGAGCCGTCGTATTGAACAGGCTGTTGCCCAGCAGGCGGAATGGCAGGAAAAAGCCGAACTGGCGCTGCGCAAAGAGAAAGAGGATCTGGCCCGTGCGGCGCTGATTGAAAAGCAAAAGCTGACCGACTTGATCGCTAGCCTGGAAAACGAAGCGCAGCTAGTTGATGAAACGCTGGCGCGGATGAAAAAAGAGATTGGCGAGCTGGAAAACAAACTCAGCGAAACCCGCGCCCGCCAGCAGGCGCTGATGCTGCGTCATCAGGCCGCAAGCTCCTCCCGCGACGTTCGTCGTCAGCTGGACAGCGGCAAGATTGACGAGGCGATGGCGCGTTTTGAATCATTTGAACGTCGTATCGACCATATGGAAGCAGAAGCGGAAAGCCACCGCTTCGGCAAAGATAAGTCGTTGGATCAGCAGTTCGCCGATCTGAAAGCGGACGATGAAATCAGCGAGCAGCTGGCGGCGTTAAAAGCCAAAATGAATCAAAATAATCAGTAATCGTATTCGGGCGGCACCAAGACGTGCCGCCGCCATCTGCAAGGAGTTCATATGAGCATGCTTTTTCTCGCCATCCCATTGACGTTGTTTGTGCTGTTTGTGTTGCCGGTCTGGCTCTGGCTGCATTACAACAACCGTACCGCCAGCGGCAGCCTATCGCAGAATGAACAGCAGCGTCTGCTGCAGCTGACCGATGACGCGAAGCGCATGCGCGAGCGTATTCAGGCGCTGGAGGCGATTCTTGACGCTGAGCACCCGAACTGGAGAGAGAAATAATGGGCGGACTGGATCTGAGTAAAAAACTGTGGCGCATTCCGCAGCAGGGCATGGTGAAAGGGGTTTGCGCCGGTATTGCGCAGTATCTGGACGTGCCGGTAAAGCTGGTGCGCCTGATTACCGTACTGGCAATGATTTTTGGCCTGTTCCTGTTTGTGGTGGTGGCCTACATCATTCTCTCGTTTGCGCTGGATCCGATGCCGGAAAGCGAGCTGTATGGTGAAAAAACGCCGAGCAGCGGAGAGCTGTTGGCCGCCGCGGATAAGGAACTGGCAGCGGGGGAGCGTCGTCTGCGCGAAATGGAGCGCTACGTCACCTCTGATACCTTTTCGCTGCGCAGTCGTTTCCGCCAGCTATAACTGAAAGTTGAGGTTAATGATGAACATGAAATGGCAGCAGGCCGGGCAAAAAGTCAAACCGGGTCTGAAAATCGCAGGCAAACTGGTGCTGCTCACCGCGCTGCGCTACGGCCCGGCGGGCGTCGCTGGCTGGGCGGTAAAATCCGTCGCGCGTCGGCCGCTGAAAATGCTGCTGATGCTTGTTCTGGAACCCATGCTCAGCCGGGCGGCGCAGCGGTTTTCTAAACGTCGCGGATGGCGTATGTTATGAGTGCCTAAACACTCACACTATCAGGATGATAAAATGCGAAAACTCCTTCTGGGTTTAGCGCTGGCGATGGCCTTACCCGCCTTCGCGGCAGAGCACTGGATCGATGTCCGCGTCCCGCAGCAGTATCAAAAAGAGCACGTCGTCGGGGCGGTGAATATCCCACTGGCGGATTTAAAAACGCGGATTGCGGCGGAAGTACCGGATAAAAACGATACCATTCACGTTTATTGCAACGTTGGCCGGCAATCGGGCCAGGCTCAGCAGCTGCTGAGCGAAATGGGCTACACGCAGGTGGTTAACGCCGGCGGCCTCAGTGAGATAGCCAGGCCGAAAAGCGCCAGCAAATAATCGTTGGCCCCGTCGCAGCGGGGCTAATGCAATCTATTGATAATTATCTCTTTAGCCCTCATGTCTATTTCCCTCGTTCTTCAGGCTCAACAGGATGGCGATGAAGCGACTCAAAACAGAATTTAACGCGCTGATCAATCGTGGGGTTGATCGGCATCTTCGTCTGGCCGTCACCGGCCTTAGCCGCAGCGGCAAGACCGCCTTTATCACCGCGCTGGTCAATCAACTGCTGAATATTCACGCCGGCGCGCGGCTACCGCTGCTTAGCGCGGCCAGAGAAGAGCGCCTGCTGGGCGTCAAGCGCGTACCGCAGCGGGATTTTGGTATTCCGCGCTTCACCTATGATGAAGGGCTGGCCCAGCTCTACGGTCAGCCGCCGGTCTGGCCGACGCCCACCCGCGGCGTCAGCGAAATCCGCCTTGCTCTGCGCTATCGCTCTAACGATTCGCTGCTGCGCCATTTTAAAGAGACCTCAACTCTGTATCTGGAGATTGTCGATTATCCCGGCGAGTGGCTGCTGGATCTGCCGATGCTGGCCCAGGACTATCTGACCTGGTCACGGCAGATGACCGGACTACTGCAGGGGCAGAGGGCGGAGTGGTCGGCGCGCTGGCGACAGCTATGCGAAGGTCTGGATCCGCTGGCGCCCGCCGATGAAACCCGTCTGGCGGAGATCGCCGCGGCGTGGACCGACTATCTGCACACCTGTAAGCGCGAAGGGATGCACTTTATTCAGCCAGGGCGCTTTGTGCTGCCCGGTGAAATGGCCGGCGCCCCGGCGCTGCAGTTCTTTCCCTGGCCGGATGTGGATGCCGCCGGTGAGGCTAAGCTGGCGCAGGCGGACAAACAGACCAATGCCGGAATGCTGCGCGAGCGTTTTAAATACTACTGCGAGAAAGTGGTAAAGGGCTTCTATAAAGATCATTTCCTGCGCTTCGATCGGCAAATCGTGCTGGTGGACTGCCTGCAGCCGCTTAACAGCGGGCCGCAGGCGTTTAACGATATGCGCCTGGCGCTGACGCAGCTGATGCAAAGTTTTCACTATGGCCAGCGCACGCTGTTTCGTCGCCTGTTCTCACCGGTTATCGATAAGCTGCTGTTCGCCGCGACTAAAGCCGATCACGTGACCGTCGATCAGCACAGCAATATGGTGTCGCTGCTGCAGCAACTGATACAGGACGCCTGGCAGAACGCAGCGTTTGAAGGCATCAGTATGGATTGCCTGGGGCTGGCGTCGATTCAGGCGACGCAGAGCGGGCTTATTGAGGTGAACGGCGAAAAGATCCCTGCGCTGCGAGGCCACAGGCTGAGCGACGGCCAGCCGCTGACCGTCTACCCCGGCGAGGTGCCCGCCCGTCTGCCGGGCCAGGCCTTCTGGGAACAGCAGGGCTTTCAGTTTGAAAACTTCCGCCCTCAGGTGATGGACGTTGATAAACCGCTGCCGCATATTCGCCTCGATGCGGCGCTGGAATTTTTGATCGGAGATAAATTGCGATGACCGAACCCTTAAAACCGCGTATCGATTTCGACGGCCCGCTGGAGGAGGAAAAGGCGCAAATTCTCAAGTCCGCGCGCGCGTTTGACGGCGCCGACGCGGCGAAATTCGCTCCCGCGCGGCTTGACGTTCTGCAAGATGAAGAGGGCGCGGCGGAAGCGGTAGTGGAGTCTGCGCTGCGGCCTAAGCGCAGCCTGTGGCGAAAAATGGTTAGCGCCGGGCTGGCTATTTTTGGCGTCAGCGTGGTGGCGCAGGGCGTGCAGTGGACGATGACCGCCTGGCAAACGCAGGACTGGATTGCCCTCGGCGGCTGTGCTGCCGGCGCCTTGATCGTCGGCGCGGGCGTCGGTTCGGTGGCCACCGAGTGGCGCCGGCTGTGGCGGCTACGCCAGCGTGCCCACGAGCGAGATGAGGCGCGGGATCTGATGCACAGCCATGCGGTCGGCAAAGGGCGCGCCTTTTGCGAGAAGCTGGCCCTGCAGGCGGGGCTCGATCAATCCCACCCGGCCCTGCAGCGCTGGTATGCGGCAATCCACGAAACGCAGAACGATCGTGAAGTGGTGAGCCTGTACGCGCAGATCGTACAGCCAGTACTGGATGCGCAGGCGCGGCGTGAAATCAGCCGTTCGGCGGCGGAGTCGACGCTGATGATCGCCGTCAGTCCGCTGGCGCTGGTGGATATGGCGTTTATCGCCTGGCGCAATTTACGGCTGATCAACCGCATCGCCACCCTCTACGGTATTGAGCTGGGCTACTACAGCCGCCTGCGCCTGTTCCGTCTGGTGCTGCTGAATATCGCTTTTGCCGGCGCCAGCGAGCTGGTGCGGGAAGTCGGGATGGACTGGATGTCGCAGGATCTGGCGGCCAGGCTATCGGCGCGCGCGGCGCAGGGAATTGGCGCCGGTCTGCTGACCGCGCGGCTGGGTATTAAGGCGATGGAACTCTGCCGTCCGCTGCCGTGGATCGCCGACGATAAACCGCGGCTGGGGGATTTTCGTCGCGAGCTGATCGGTCAGCTAAAAGATACCCTGCAGAAGAGCAAAAACGCGCCGGAGAAATAGCGTTTTTGGGCATTCCCGGCTCGCGCTACGCTTAGCCGGGCTACGGCCGGTTGCCCTGATAAGTTGGTAGCCCGGCTAAGGCGTTCGCGCCGCAAGCCGGGAATTCTCCCTGTAGCGCATAACTTTACGGCAGAAAGGCCATTTTTCCGCCATACTGTCAATAATTGTTGACAGCTGGCTTCACGCCAGCACATAACTGTCCTATTATTCATCCGTCATTGGCCTCTTTAGGGTGAAAACTCCTATGCGTCTTGAAGTCTTTTGTGAAGACCGTCTTGGTCTGACTCGTGAATTACTCGATTTACTGGTGCTGCGCGGTATCGACCTGCGGGGTATCGACATTGACCCTATTGGCCGAATTTATCTCAATTTCGCCGAGCTGGAGTTCGCTAGCTTCAGCAGCCTGATGGCGGAAATTCGTCGTATCGCCGGCGTCACCGACGTGCGCACCGTGGCGTGGATGCCGTCAGAGCGGGAGCACCTGGCGCTCAGCGCGCTGCTGGTGGCGATGCCGGAGCCGGTGCTGTCTCTGGATACCAAAGGAAAAGTCGAACTGGCTAACCCGGCCAGCTGCCAGCTGTTTGGCCAGAGTCAGGATAAGCTGCGCAGCCATCCGGTCGCGCAGCTGATTACCGATTTTAACGTCCAGCGCTGGCTGGAAAACGATCCTCAGGAGTCGCATGCGGAACACGTGGTGGTCAACGGGCAGAACTTTCTGCTGGAGATCACCCCGGTCTACCTGGAAGGCGAGCACGGCGAGAAGGTGCTAACCGGCGCGGTAGCGATGCTGCGTTCGACGGTCCGCATGGGGCGCCAGCTGCAAACCATGACCATTCAGGATACCAGCGCCTTTAGCCAGATCCTCGCCGTTGGTCCGAAAATGCGCCATGTCGTCGAGCAGGCCCGCAAGCTGGCCATGCTCAGCGCGCCGCTGCTAATCGTCGGGGATACCGGCACAGGGAAAGATTTGCTGGCCCACGCCTGCCACCTGGCGAGTCCGCGCGCAGGGAAACCTTATCTGGCGCTGAACTGCGGCTCCATCCCGGAAGACGCGGTGGAAAGCGAGCTGTTCGGCGACGCCATCCAGGGGAAAAAGGGCTTCTTCGAGCAAGCTAACGGCGGCTCGGTTTTGCTGGATGAAATTGGCGAAATGTCGCCGCGCATGCAGACCAAACTGCTGCGCTTCCTCAACGACGGCACCTTCCGCCGCGTCGGTGAAGATCATGAGGTCCACGTTGATGTGCGGGTGATCTGCGCGACCCAGAAAAACCTGGTGGAGCTGGTGCAAAAGGGGCTGTTCCGCGAAGACCTCTATTATCGCCTGAACGTGCTGACGCTGTATCTGCCGCCGCTGCGCGACTGCCCGCAGGACATCATGCCGCTGACCGAACTGTTCGTGGCGCGCTTTGCCGATGAGCAGGGCATTCCGCGGCCGAAACTCTCAGCCGATTTAAATAGCGTGCTGACGCGCTACAGCTGGCCGGGCAACGTGCGTCAGCTGAAAAACGCGATCTATCGCGCGCTGACTCAGTTGGACGGGTTTGAGCTGCGTCCTCAGGATATCCTGCTGCCGGATCACGACGTCTCGTCGCTGGCGGTTGGCGAAGAAGCGATGGAGGGGTCTCTGGATGATATTACCCGCCGTTTCGAACGCTCGGTGCTCACCCAGCTTTATCGCAGCTTCCCCAGCACGCGTAAACTGGCCAAGCGTCTTGGCGTCTCGCACACCGCGATCGCCAATAAGCTGCGCGAATATGGCCTGAGCCAGAAAAAAGGCGACGAGTAATGCTCACCAACCGCCTGCCCGGGCAGGCGGTTGGTATTTCCAGAAAAGGGCGGGGTCCAGGTGTAGAATGATTCTGTATATACTTCGTCTTTACCCTCTTTTTGGCAGGAATACGCATGCGGATCTGGCGTAGTGATTTTTTTCAATGGATGAAACTGCTGGTACTCTCCAGCGCGCTCTCTTTTGTATTGTTCTGGTTTCACCTTCCCGCCGCGCTGCTGCTGGGGCCGATGATTGCCGGAATCATCCTCAGCCTGCGCGGCGCGGAAATTCGCGTACCCCGTCCCTTTTTTATTGCCGCCCAGGCGATTATCGGCTGCATGATCGCCCGCAGCCTGACGCCATCCATTTTCGGCGTTCTGCTGGCGAACTGGGCGCTGGTGCTGTTGATTCTCTTTTCTACACTCGCTATCAGCGCGCTGGCGGGATGGCTGCTGGTGCGCTACAGCGACCTGCCCGGCGCCACCGGGGCGTGGGGGAGCTCGCCGGGCGGCGCCTCGGCGATGGTGATTATGGCCCAGGAGTACGGCGCCGATGTCCGGCTGGTGGCGCTGATGCAGTATCTGCGGGTGCTGTTTGTTGCGGGGGCGGCGGCGCTCGTCGTTCGCGTCGCGCTCGGCGGTGAAGCGCAGGAGATGACTCAGCAGGTCGCCTGGTTTCCTCCGGTGAGCTGGCAGTTACCGCTCACGCTGCTGCTGACGGCGGTAGCGGGGTGGTTGGGGCTACGGCTGCGCTTTCCATCCGGCGCGATGCTCTTTCCAATGCTGATCGGGGCGCTGGCGCAGGGGGAAGGTTGGCTGCAGCTTGAACTTCCCGAGTGGCTGCTGGCGCTGGCTTATGCCGCCGTTGGCTGGAGCGTTGGTCTAAAGTTTAATAAACAGATTTTCCTGCTGGCGCTCAAAACCCTGCCGCAGATCCTCGCATCGATTATTGGCCTGATCCTGCTGTGCGCGCTGATGGCTTTTGGGCTGACGCAGGTTTTGCCGCTGGACTTTATGACCGCCTACCTGGCGACCAGTCCGGGCGGGCTGGACACGGTGGCGATTATCGCCGCCGGTACGCGGGCGGATATGTCGTTTATTATGGCGATGCAGACGCTGCGCCTGTTCACCATCTTACTGACCGGGCCGGCGATTGCGCGCTTTATCTCCCGCTATGCGGCGCGGGAATAAAAAAGCCCCCGGTTAACGAGGGCTTACGTGGCCTGGCGGCGTTATTACGCTTTCAGCGCGGCCAGGGCGGCGTCGTAGTCCGGCTCTTCGGTGATTTCATTCACCAGTTGGCTGTAAACAACCTGGTCGTTTTCATCAATCACGACCACAGCGCGCGCCGCCAGGCCGGCCAGCGGGCCCGCGGAGATAGCGACGCCGTAGTCGGCCAGGAACTGCGCGCCGCGCAGGGTAGACAGAGTGACAACGTTGTTCAGGCCTTCCGCGCCGCAGAAGCGAGACTGCGCGAACGGCAGGTCAGCGGAAATGCACAGCACCACGGTGTTGTTCAGTTCAGACGCCAGCTGGTTAAATTTACGTACCGATGCCGCGCAAACGCCGGTATCGATGCTTGGGAAAATGTTCAGCACTTTACGGGAGCCTGCGAACTGGCTCAGCGCGACGTCAGAGAGATCTTTGGCCACCAGCGTAAACGGCTGCGCTTTAGCGCCTGCCTGCGGAATGGTGCCTTGAACAGAAACGGGGTTGCCCTGGAAATGCACGGTTTGTGACATGGTTATCTTCCTGTTTACATATAGTTAACGTCGCGGCTAGTGTATGACATCCGTCATCGGCACGGCAAATCCTTTTAATACTTACCTGCGAGGTTCAGGGAATGCGAAATCTGCGAGTCTATGAAGAAGCCTGGCCGCTACATACCCCGTTTGTGATCGCCCGCGGCAGCCGCAGCGAGGCAAAAGTCGTGGTGGTGGAAATTGAAGAGAATGGCGTCAAGGGCACAGGTGAGTGCACGCCCTATCCTCGTTACGGGGAGAGTATTGCTTCGGTGATGGCGCAGATTATGGCGATTGGCGAACAGATTGAGCGCGGCGTCTCCCGTGAGGAGATCCAGCGCCTGCTGCCGCCAGGAGCCGCGCGTAACGCCGTGGACTGCGCGCTCTGGGACTGGCAGGCGCGCAGCGCGGGTAAGAGCATCGCGCAGCTTTTAGGCGTGGCCCTGCCGGTGCGGATGGTCACGGCGCAGACGGTGGTTATCGGCACGCCGGAGCAGATGGCGGCCAGCGCGGCGGCGCTGTGGGAGAAAGGGGCCACGTTGCTGAAAGTGAAGCTCGACGACCATCTGATCAGCGAGCGGTTGATTGCCATTCGCGAGGCGGTTCCGCAGGCCACGCTCATCGTGGATGCTAACGAAGCCTGGCGCGGCGATGGCCTGGCCGAGCGCTGCCAGCTGCTGGCGGATATCGGCGTGGCGATGCTGGAACAGCCGCTCCCGGCTGGGGCCGATGAGGCGCTGGAGAATTTTATCCACCCGCTGCCCATTTGCGCCGATGAGAGTTGCCATACTCGCGACAGCCTGGCGGCGCTGCGCGGCCGCTATGAGATGGTCAATATCAAGCTTGATAAGACTGGCGGCCTGACCGAAGCGCTGCTGTTGGCGCAGGAGGCGGAGCGCCTGGGATTTGCGCGGATGCTGGGCTGCATGCTGTGTACCTCAAGAGCCATCAGCGCGGCGCTGCCGCTGGCGCCGCTTGCCCGCTTCGCCGACCTCGATGGCCCGACCTGGCTGGCGGTGGACGTCGAGCCGGCGCTGCATTTCAGCACCGGCGTGCTTCATCTTTGAGAGCGCCAGTGCAGCAGGTCCGTCATGGCCGCCAGGTATTTATCCGTCGCTTCGTCGGCGGATATCGGCGGGAATTCGGCGGTAATGCAGGGCAGGCCGATATCCGCGCACCAGCTGCCAAAGGAGCCGGGCGTTTCATAGCCGACGCTGCCCACCAGCGGCAGGCTAAACGCATCGGCTAGCCACTGGCCCAGTTCGCTGTGGCCGGGATCTTCAATACAGGCCAGCGGATCGTGAAACGAGACCACCCACGCGGGGTGGATCTGGTGGATCAGCTGGCACAGCGCCTGGGTTTCCGGTTCTGAACCGGGTTTTTCGCCGGTGAGCAGGACTACATCGCGCTGCTCCGCCGCGCTGTTCCAGCGATAAACCGTTTCGCCTTCTTTCCAGTTCGCCGCCGGAAAATTCCGGTTCAGGTCGATGCCGCGCGCGTTGGCGCGCAGCCCCAACTGGCAGCCGTCCGGGTTGACCGCCAGCACCACGTGATGGCGGCGCAGCTCGGGTTTGAGCGTACGTAGCGCGCAGGAAAGCGTGACTATGGATGAACCTTCATCGCCGTGGGTTCCGGCAAGAATCAGGCCGCTGCGGCTATCGGCCAGCGGCGCCGGGAACCACAGCAGCGGCGCGCCAAGGTGAGACTGGCCGTAGCGTTGTGTTCCTGGCGGAAAATCACCGCGCTGGGGGCGAGGACGAGAAACGGGCATAGGGCATCCTGTTATCCGATTATTTTTCAGCAGTGTTGTGTAAAACCGTCCCGGAATCAAATAGTTTCCAGCGATAGTGAAATCAGCATAGACGTCAACTTTCTTTCACAAGCCGTTTGCAATTTCAGGTGATGAAACAAATAATTATCGCACTGCCAGCTCTGGTTTTTTTATTTTAAAGGGGATCTTATGAAGTATCCTGTCACATTGACATGCGGCGCGCTGTGGTTAGCCAGCGTCTCTTCTCTTGCCTGGGCAGCTGATGTCCCGCCGGGCACCGTTTTAGCCGAAAACCAGGTGCTGGTGCGGCACATTAAAGACGAGCCCGCCTCCTTAGATCCCGCGAAAGCCGTCGGTCTGCCTGAAATTCAGGTTATCCGCGATCTTTTTGAAGGTTTAGTCAATCAGGACGAGAAAGGCAACCTGATCCCGGGCGTGGCGACTCGCTGGCAGAGCAATGATAATCGCGTCTGGACATTTACCCTGCGCGATAACGCCCGCTGGTCCGACGGCACGCCGGTAACGGCAGAGGATTTTGTTTATAGCTGGCGGCGGCTGGTTGATCCTAAAACCACGTCCCCGTTTGCCTGGTTTGCTGCGCTGGCCGGAATCGCCAATGCGCAAAATATTATTGATGGTAAAGCCGCGCCGGACACCCTCGGCGTCACCGCCGTGGACGCGCGTACCTTGCGCGTGCAGCTGGATAAACCGCTGCCGTGGTTCAGTAATCTGACGGCCAGCTTTGCTTTCTATCCGGTGCAGAAGGCTAACGTGGAGAGCGGCGACAACTGGACGCGTCCGGGAAGCCTGGTTGGCAATGGCGCGTATGTCTTAAAAGATCGCGTAGTGAATGAAAAGCTGGTGGTGGTCCCCAATACGCACTACTGGGATAACGGCAAAACGGTGATCCAGCAGGTCACATTTACGCCCATTAACCAGGAGTCAGCGGCCACCAAACGTTATCTGGCCGGCGATATCGATATCACCGAGTCGTTCCCGAAAAATCTGTATCAGAAGCTGCTGAAGGATATTCCGGGGCAGGTTTATACTCCGCCGCAGCTGGGAACTTATTATTACGCCTTTAACACTCAGAAAGGGCCAACCGCCGATGAGCGCGTCCGCCTGGCGCTCAGCATGACTATCGATCGTCGTCTGATGGCGGAGAAAATTCTGGGTACCGGCGAGAAACCGGCCTGGCGCTTTACTCCGGACGTGACCGCAGGCTTTACTCCGCAGCCGACGCAAATCGAAAGCATGAGCCAGGCCGAACTGAATGCCCAGGCGAAAGCGCTGCTGCAGGCGGCGGGCTACGGTCCAAACCGTCCGCTGAAGCTGACGCTGCTGTACAATACCTCGGAGAACCACCAGAAGATCGCGATCGCGGTGGCGTCAATGTGGAAGAAAAATCTGGGCGTCGACGTGAAGCTACAAAACCAGGAGTGGAAAACCTATATCGATAGCCGCAATACCGGCAATTTCGATGTGATCCGCGCCTCGTGGGTGGGGGATTACAACGAGCCGTCGACGTTTCTGTCGCTGCTGACCTCAACCCATAGCGGCAATATCTCCCGTTTCAACGATCCGGCCTACGACAAAATTCTGACCCAGGCGGCGCTGGAAACGTCGGAAAAAGCGCGCAATGACGATTACAACGCGGCGGAAAAAATCATTATGGCGAAAGCGCCCATCGCGCCGATATATCAGTACACCAACGGGCGTCTGATTAAACCGTGGCTGAAAGGGTATCCGATAGCCAATCCGGAGGACGTGGCCTATAGCCGCACAATGTATATCGTGAAGCACTGATGGGTCCTGGTATTTAGCCCGGAGCTGGCGCGATTTTAGCGCCAGCGCCTCCTTCAGACGGTCTTCATGGAGGCTGTTATCCGGTTGTTTTTCTACCGCAGCAATTCGGCAAATTTCGCCAACCATTGCGGATGGGCGGGCCAGGCGGGGGCGGTAACCAGATTGCCGTCAATATGCGCCTGATCGATACCAATGTCGGCAAAATGTCCGCCGCTGAGCCGCACTTCCGGTGCACAGGCCGGATAGGCGCTGCAGGTGCGGCCTTTTAATATGCCTGCCGCGGCCAATAGCTGAGGGCCATGGCAAACGGCGGCAATCGGTTTACGCGCCGCGTCAAACGCTTGCACCAGTTTAAGGACTTCCGCATTCAGGCGCAGATATTCTGGCGCCCGCCCGCCGGGGATCAACAGCGCGTCATAATCCGCCTCTTTCACGCTTGTGAAATCGGCGTTGAGAATAAAGCGATGGCCGGGTTTCTCGCTGTAGGTCTGGGCGCCGTCAAAGTCATGGATGGCGGTCATAATGTAGTCGCCTTTGGATTTGTCAGGACAGACAGCATCAACCTGATGTCCAATCATTTGTAGTGCCTGGAACGGCACCATGGTCTCGTAATCTTCGGCGTAATCGCCCACCAGCATCAGAATCTTTTTGCTCATCATATTCACTCCTGTATGAATTAAAGTGTCTAAGATATAGCCTGGCGGGAGAGGGAATGCGAACCGCAACTCGGCTCAGGACAATAAAACAATGAATCCGCAGCTGCAATCCTTTGCGACCTGGCTGGCGGGAAGCGGGCGCGCTGCTTTCGAAGGGCGCTGGCAACCTCTGCTACTTGGGCGTTTAGCCAGTAAACTCACGTTACCTGGCGCCAGTAATCAGGCGCCGGGAAGGGACTAATGGGCGATGAGCATTATTGTCTGCCGTATTTAAATATACCGGCTGAATGAAATGCCAATATTTCATTGCACTTACTGATCATTAAGGTCCCGTCAGGTTTAATAATCAAAAGAGGACATCTGAGAAAAATTATTTGTAACTTTTATACTAATCCTGTCTGTCATTTGCTATGGTTATATTAATTTTCGGCTCAGGACTCATGAACAGTTTGTGAACGGTAAAAATAATTCTATTTTTCTTTCTGTTATCAGCCATCTTCTCAATACTGGAAATAATCACTATTACCGTTCTATATTGATTCTCATCAACTAAACAGGTTTGTTGAGATGTAAATTCATTATTTATTCATTAGGCAGGCGTAAATCCTGCCCTTATTGTAAGTAAATGGTTGGTATTTCATATTGGCTTTATTCGTCTGATGCTTTTGATTTTTTATATTTGGATTAAAATGCTTAAGGAAAGTCTTGTATTGAACTTTAGAACTGACAGGTTGATATTTTCTGATGCTTTGCTCTACTATGGTTTTGTCATCAAACGTCGTTATTTTAACAAATATTCCTCAAGGGAAGGGACCGCTATGGCTGATAGTTTCCAGAATGAAGTGCCAAAGGCACGCATTAATTTAAAGCTGGCTCTGCATACAGGGGGGGTACAGAAGAAAGTCGAGTTACCGCTAAAGCTTCTCACCCTCGGTGATTTCAGTAATGGTAAAGAGGACCGGCCATTATCTGAAAGAGAAAAAATCAACATCAATAAAAATAACTTCAACAGCGTCCTTGCGGAATTCAATCCAGAAATAAACCTGACCGTGCAGAATACCCTGGCCGGAGAAGGCACGGAGGAAAGCATTAAGCTGAACTTCGCCGATATGAAAGACTTCGAGCCTGAGCAGGTTGCCCGTCAAATCCCGCAGCTTCGCGCCATGCTGGCGATGCGTAATTTATTGCGCGACCTCAAATCCAACCTTCTTGATAACGCCACTTTCCGAAAAGAGCTCGAAAAGATTTTGAAAGACCCGGCGCTGTCTCAGGAATTACGCGATGAAATGAGCGCACTGGCCCCGAAATAAACGGCGTGTGTTATTTAATGGATTAACCGGGAATATGCTGATGTCTGTAAATACTGAAACCGCCTCCGCGCAGGGGCAGACTGCTGTACTGGAAAAAGAGGGCGTGTACGCCTCCCTGTTTGAAAAAATCAACCTGACCCCGGCATCCCGCCTGGGGGATATTAACGACTTTCTGGACGATGCCGCACTGTCTGACGCCCCGGCGGGCGAGCGTCTGACGGCGGCGATGCAGGTGTTTATGGACTGCATCCGCAAGGCCGGCCAGCCGGTGGAGAAGCTCGATAAGACCCTGATCGATCACCATATCGCGGAGCTGGATTACCAGATTAGCCGCCAGCTGGATGCGATCATGCACCACGAAGCGTTCCAGAAAGTGGAGTCCCTGTGGCGCGGCTTGAAGCAACTGGTGGACAGCACCGACTATAGTCAGAACGTGAAAACCGAAATTCTGGACGTATCGAAAGACGATCTACGCCAGGACTTCGAAGACGCGCCGGAGCTGATCCAGAGCGGCCTCTACTGGCATACCTACACCGCGGAGTACGACACCCCTGGCGGCGAGCCCATTGGATCGGTGATCTCCGCTTACGAGTTCGACGCTAGCCCGCAGGACGTGGCGCTGCTGCGTAACATATCTAACGTCTCAGCCGCGGCGCATATGCCGTTTATCGGCGCCGTCGGCCCGGCTTTCTTCCTGAAAGATTCCATGGAAGAGGTCGCCGCGATCAAGGATATCGGCAACTACTTCGACCGCGCCGAGTACATCAAGTGGAAATCCTTCCGCGATACTGACGATGCGCGCTATATCGGCCTGGTAATGCCGCGCGTGCTGGGCCGCCTGCCGTATGGTCCGGACACCGTGCCGGTGCGCAGCTTTAACTACGTCGAGCAGGTGAAAGGTCCGGATCACGAGAAATACCTGTGGACCAGCGCGTCGTTCTCCTTCGCCGCCAACATGGTGAAAAGCTTTATCAATAACGGCTGGTGCGTGCAGATCCGCGGCCCGCAGGCGGGCGGGGCGGTGAAAGATCTGCCGATCCATCTTTATGATCTGGGTACCGGCAACCAGGTGAAGATCCCATCCGAGGTGATGATCCCGGAAACCCGCGAGTTTGAGTTTGCCGGCCTCGGTTTTATCCCGCTGTCGTTCTACAAGAATCGCGACTACGCCTGCTTCTTCTCGGCGAACTCCGCCCAGAAACCGGCGCGGTACGACACCGCCGACGCCACCGCCAACAGCCGGATCAACGCGCGCCTGCCGTACATCTTCCTGCTGTCGCGCATTGCGCACTACCTGAAGCTTATCCAGCGTGAAAACATCGGCACCACCAAGGATCGTCGTCTGCTGGAACTGGAGCTCAACACCTGGGTGCGTGGGTTGGTCACCGAAATGACCGACCCGGGCGACGAGCTGCAGGCCTCTCACCCGCTGCGCGACGCGAAGGTGGTGGTGGAAGACATTGAGGACAACCCGGGCTTCTTCCGCGTGAAGCTGTTCGCGGTGCCGCACTTCCAGGTGGAAGGGATGGACGTCAACCTGTCGCTGGTTTCTCAGATGCCGAAAGCCAAATCGTAAGGCGAGGGAAATCAGGGATGAAAATTTATCGTCCACTGTGGAATGAGGGGGCTTTACTGTCTCCTCAACAGTTCCAGCAGCAGGCTGAATGGGAGTCTTTTCGCACTGCCGGCGCATTAGCGCTGGCATCCCCATTCCCCTGGGGTGTGGAAAAGATTGAGTTTAATGACAGTCTTCTTTCGTCCGGGCTGATCCAGATTACGCAGTTACGCCTCTGGCTGGAAGATGGAACTCTTATTGATGCGCAAAGGAGCGATCTGCCTCCGGCGCCGCGTGAGTTAGATGCCAGCCAATTGGCAGGTCTTGATGCGGTAACCGTTGTCATCGCCCTGCCTCACATGCAGCCAGGTGTGATCAACGTTGAACAGGAAGGCGTCAATTCAGACCGGCCGCTTCGCTATCGTGAAGAGTGGGTGACGTTACAGGATGCCTTTGGCTCTGAAGACGAATCCATGGCAGTTGCCCGATTTAATTTCACCATCCGGTTTGCCCATGAAAGCAATGATTCATGGAAAGTGTGCCCGGTAGCAAGGCTGATCCGGGATGGGCAAAATGCGTGGCGACAGGATCCGTCTTTTATTCCTCCAGTGGCGTCATTTGGGGCAAACCCGGTCCTTCGCGAACGTCTGGTGTTGCTCAATCGCCAGTTACGCTCCCGACGCCAGCGTCTGATGACGATGCGTCGTGAAAGCAACGAAAGGCTCGCCGATTTTGCCGTCGCCGATGTTTCTCTTTTCTGGTTGCTGAATGCACTGAATTCTCACGCCAGGGTGCTGACGGAATACGAACGTTTTCCTGGCCGTCCACCTGAACAGGTGTGGGCGGAGCTCGCTCGTCTGGCAGGCAGTATGCTGACCTTTTCCCTGGACCATGATCTTGACGCCATACCGGCTTATGACCACGAGGAACCGGGTAATACGTTTCCTCCGCTGTTTGATCTGATAACGGGTTTGCTGGAGGCCAGTCTGCCATCCCGGGTTATTGCTCTGGAAATGTCCCGCCCGGATGGACAGACCTGGAAGGCCAACCTTCACGATATCCGTCTGCGTGAAGAGGCCGACCTCTATCTCTCTGTGCGCTCGGATATCCCGGCCTGGCAGGTTGCCGAGAAATTCCCTGCGCTCTGTCAGGCGGGATCTCCTGATGATGTCAGCGAGATCTATGGTGCGGCGCTCAAGGGGATCCCTTTGATCCCTGTGAGCAGGGTCCCGGCTGCGTTGCCTGTACGCATGGAAAACCAGTACTTCGCACTTGATATGGAAAGCCCTGCTGCGCATGAAATGCAGGAGCAGGGGGTATGTATGTTCTATGTGCCTGAGTTACTTGGCGCTCTGGAACTTGAACTGTTTGCGGTATTGCGCTCATGAGACAGGATATCGATATCGACCAACTGATGACGGAGACCTGGCTCACCGTCACCATGCTTAAAAAAGGCGCCGTCACGCTTAATGGCCCTGCGCTTTACAACAAATGCGTTAAACAGGTGGAAAGTGTGCGGGAAGCGCTGGAGCGTGCCGGTTATGACGACGCCAGCGTGGAGCATATTTCCTACGCGCAATGTGCCTTGCTGGACGAAACGGTGATGAGCCGTAAGCCCGGAAAAAGCGAAGAAGGAGTGGAGCCGAAAGTTGATGAAGGCCAAATGGCCTGGCGTAAAGCTCCGCTTCAGGCCCGTTTTTTTGGCTCACTTCGGGCAGGTGAAGCGTTATGGGATTGCATTGCCGAGGTTCTGCGTCAGCCCTCACCGAACCCGGCAGTTTTAACCTGCTATCACCGTGTGATAGCGCTGGGCTTTCAAGGATTATACAGCCTGAAGGCGGTCAGCCAGTCGCAGCGGGATGAGGTAGTGAAAGCCCTTTCCGAGCGGGTTTCTCCGCCTGATGCAGGCCTGTCTCTGGTTGTTCACCGGCCGGGGAAACATCGCTGGAGCCTGATGCGCTCAGTCTGGTTCTGGATAGCGCTAGCCGTCATTCTTACCGGGGGTATTTGGTGGGGGGGCCATCTGTGGCTTCAGGCTCTGTTGTCAGCACAAATACCGGAGCTGCATGGCTAATGCGTAGATCAGTCATCATTCCGGTAACCCTACACACTTTAGCAGCCGTTGCCACGTTGCTGTGGTTGCTGTGGTATTTCATCCCGACAGGTAACGTTTTTAAAGGCCTGACCACTCTGCTGATTCTCCTTCTGGCAGGCTGGTATGTTTTTAAAAGCTGTCGGCGTGAGGAGCAAGCATCCGACGCGACCCTCCCTGCTGCTGAACTGCCATTACTCGACACCCAGGGCCCCGTTGTACTGGTGTGTGGTGACATGCTGGATGCGCTGTTTCAGGGAAGCCCTCTGCGTAAAACAGCGCAGGGATGGTGGCTACGGACCGATGACGTCAGCCGGTTAACTGACGTTGTCCGCAGCATACAGACGCAGTTCCCGCGCCAGGTCGGTCAGCTCTCGGTGATGTACCGCTGCCTGCCAGACCATCATCAGGATGAGGCCGTTCTTCGTTCCGCGCTGAAAACGCTCCGCCAGCAATGTAAACAGATTAAATCCCTGACGGGTTTCACACTGCCGGTTGTGTTGAGTGCCGAATTTTCCGGGCCTGAAACGCCGTGGATAATCGTTTGGGGTGATAAGCCGATTGTATGCCCGGTTAATGATTCACCGCAGGCGTTCATTGACTGGCAGCAGGCGGAAGACAATATCCTGGCGCTGCCAGCGGTTAGTCAGGCATTCTCCTTTATCCGTAATACGTTGACAAATGAGCTGGAGAAACCTGATCGGTTTACGCCACCTGTACGCGCATTTTCCGTTGCAATGCGCCTGGGTGTAGTCAATCCTGGGACTCAGTCCGTCTGGTCCGACTGGCTCTATTCCCGCACCTGTTTACAGTTTTCCCGAGACCCCGGGCATTCAATCCCGACAGTTTTTTTCCCGGATGCGGTTCTGCCCCTTCTGGCACCGTTTGCGTCGAGGGTACAGGGGGGCCAGCGTACCCGTCGTCTGGTTCTGCTGATGTGGCTGTGCATTCTGACGGCGTTGGGCATCTCCGCGCTCAATAATCGTTACCTTATCCGTCATGTCAGTGCCGATTTACAGCGCTGGAACGCCATTCCCATGGATCATTACCGGCCTAAAGCGGAATCACTGGCCGCGCTGAAACAGGATGCGCTCCTGCTTGAACGCTGGCAGCGTCAGGGAGAGCCTTTACGTTACAGCCTGGGTTATTACCCGGGGCAACGCCTGTGGCTGGCCTTGCAGCAGGCTATCGATACCTGGACACCACCCCCCGCCCCTAAACCGAAACCGGTAGCGAAAATTGTACGACTCGACAGCATGTCGCTGTTTGATTCCGGCAAATCGGCACTCAAAGACGGCTCAACCAAAATACTCGTCAACGCACTGGTGGGGATCAAAGCCAAGCCAGGCTGGCTGATCGTGGTCAGCGGCCACACAGACAATACCGGCAGCATACAACTCAATCAGACTCTGTCTTTGCAACGAGCGGAGGCCGTCCGTAACTGGATGCGTGATACCGGAGACGTACCGGAAAGTTGCTTTGCCGTGCAGGGTTACGGTGACAGCCGACCGATTGCATCAAACGATACGCCTGATGGCCGCGCGCATAACCGGCGTGTCGAGATCAGCCTGGTACCGCAGGCTGACGCCTGTCGTCTGCCAGGCGCAAAGCACGCGTCACAGGATGTACGTGACGTTTCAACTCAAGAAATGGAGAAGTAAACATGGCAATCCCAGTTTATCTGTGGCTGAAAGACGACGGCGGCGCTGACATCAAAGGTTCCGTAGATGTGAAAGATCGCGAAGGAAGTATCGAAGTTGTTGCTCAGGAACACACCCTGTATATCCCGACGGATAACAACACTGGCAAACTGACTGGAACCCGTATTCACACGCCGTTCCTGTTTACCAAAGAAATCGACTCTTCCAGCCCGTATCTGTACAAAGCGGTGACCACCGGCCAGACCCTGAAGTCTGCTGAATTCAAGTGGTACAAAATCAACGACGCCGGTCAGGAAGTTGAGTATTTCAACACCAAACTGGAAAACGTCAAGGTGGTGAAAGTCGCACCGAAAATGCACGACATCAAGGATGCCTCCTTCGAGAAGCATAACCACCTTGAGCAGATCGAGCTGCGCTACGAAAAAATCACCTGGACCTACAAAGACGGCAACATCATTCATTCCGATTCCTGGAACGAACGTACCACGGCGTAAGACCCTGGCGGACAGACTCCTTTCTGTCCGCCATTTTTGTTTTGCTCCGCACAGCGCCTGTCAGACGGACGCTTTGCAGAGCAGTCTCACAATTTATCGGCATGAACCTTATGGGCATCGGTTGACGGCCAGGGGCGGTAGCGTGCTTGAACAAGAGGGAACGACATGGAACATCATTCAGCAGTCCTGCTACGACGACTTAACCCTTATTGCGCCAGAGCACTGGAGGAGGCGGCTTCTTTATGTCAGACCCGTGCACATGCAGAAATTACGCCAGAGCACTGGTTGTTAAAGTTGCTGGAGCAGGGAGAAGGTGATCTGACCGTTCTCGCTCGCCGCTATGAATGGGACATGGATGCCGTCTGGCAGTCACTCCTGAGCTGGCTGGATGTACAGCCTCGTTCAGTTCGCACCCGACCAGAGCTCTCTGCGTCCCTTCAGACGCTGCTGAAACAGGCATGGCTTACCGCCACGCTCGTCGGAGATGAGCAGATCCGCAGCATATATTTGCTTACGGCCATGATTGAAACGTCAGGGCTGACGCGCTGCGATGGCCTCTGGCCTTTGATGACGCTGACCACCAGCCAACTGGAGAGGTTACGCCCCTTACTGGAAGCCCAGTCGGATGAGCGGCATGACGTTGCGCTCAGCGAGCAGGCTGGCAATGCCTCCATTATTGGCCGGGCGGCACCGTTACAACATGAAGCCCAAAAGCATGCTGAGGGTGGAATTGCGCAGCCTGCCGTTTCACAGGTGGAGTCCATTCTCAATCGTTTTACGGTTGATGTGACCGCCCGTGCCCGGGAAGGAAAGATTGACCCGGTCTTTGGCCGCGATAACGAAATCCGCCAGATGGTGGATATTCTCTCAAGACGCCGGAAGAACAACCCCATTCTGGTGGGTGAGCCAGGCGTGGGCAAAACGGCCCTGGTTGAAGGCCTGGCGCTACGTATCGCCGAGGGGAATGTGCCCGAAAGTCTTAAGCCTGTCATCGTCAGGACACTGGATCTGGGTTTGCTGCAGGCGGGTGCCGGTGTAAAGGGTGAATTTGAACAGCGTCTGAAAAATATCATCGACGCCGTCCAGCAATCCCCGGTACCGGTGCTGCTGTTTATTGATGAAGCGCACACCATTATCGGGGCGGGTAATCAGGCGGGCGGGGCAGATGCGGCTAACCTGCTGAAACCGGCGCTGGCGCGTGGCGAATTGCGTACCATAGCGGCCACTACCTGGAGTGAATACAAGCAATATTTCGAACGTGACGCTGCTCTGGAGCGCCGCTTCCAGATGGTCAAGGTTGATGAGCCCGATGATGACACGGCCTGCCTGATGCTGCGCGGTCTTAAATCCCGCTATGCCGAACATCATGGCGTACACATTACCGGTGAGGCCGTCCGGGCAGCGGTGACGCTATCTCGCCGCTACCTGACAGGGCGCCAGTTGCCTGATAAAGCGGTGGACTTACTGGATACCGCTGCGGCCCGGGTGCGGATGAGTCTGGACACGCAGCCAGAACAGCTTACCCGGTTGCAGGCCCGGCTGACTGCGCTGGCCATGGAGCAGCAGGAGTTGCTGGAAGATATCTCCCTGGGTAACGCTGTTGATGCCAGCCGTCTGCCTCAGATCGAGCACCTTACTCTGGATCTCAACCAGCAGAAAACTGCCCTTCAGTCACAATATGAGACCGAAAAGCAGCTCACCGACTCGCTGAAAGCCTGCCGTGAAGATATCAGCCGCCAGAAGGAGATCTCCGCCTTCCAGCAGGAACTGGCGCAGGTACAAAATAACAGCCCATTACTGGGTCTGGATGTTGATGTCCGCACCGTTGCGACCGTTATCGCCGACTGGACAGGGGTTCCCCTCTCGTCCCTGATGAAGGATGAGCAAACCGAATTACTGACGCTGGAAGAGCAGCTGGCAACCCGTGTTGTCGGCCAACATCCAGCTCTGAATGCCATAGCCCAACGACTGCGAGCGTCAAAAACCGGCCTGACGCCGGAGAACGGGCCACAGGGTGTATTTTTACTGGTGGGGCCAAGCGGGGTGGGCAAAACCGAAACCGCGCTGGCACTTGCTGACGTTATGTATGGTGGTGAGAAATCGCTCATTACCATCAACCTGTCTGAATACCAGGAGCCGCACACGGTCTCGCAGTTGAAAGGCTCACCTCCGGGCTATGTCGGATATGGTCAGGGCGGCATTCTCACCGAGGCAGTCCGTAAGCGGCCATACAGCGTAGTGCTGCTCGATGAAGTGGAGAAGGCTCACCGGGATGTGATGAACCTGTTTTATCAGGTCTTTGACCGGGGCTTTATGCGGGACGGGGAAGGGCGTGAAATTGATTTCCGCAATACCGTGATCCTGATGACGTCCAACCTGGGAAGTGACCCGCTGATGCAGTTACTGGAAGAGCAACCAGAAGCCACTGAGAGCGATCTGCATGAGTTGTTACGCCCGATCCTGCGCGATCATTTCCAGCCAGCGCTGCTGGCTCGCTTCCAGACGGTGATATACCGCTCGCTGGCAATGGATGCCATGCGCACCATCGTCGGCATGAAGCTGGCACAGGTGAGCATGCGTCTGCAACGCCACTACGGTATTTCCACTCACACTGGAGAAAGTCTCATCGACACGCTGACGAAGGCGTGTTTGCTGCCGGATACCGGTGCCCGCAACGTGGACAGCCTGCTTAACCAGCAGATCCTGCCGGTTCTGAGCCAGCAGTTATTAAGCCATATGGCGGCAAAACAAAAACCACACTCCGTGATGCTCAGTTGGGATGAGGAAGAAGGAATCGTACTGGAGTTTGGAATAGAAAGATCATAAAGCGATCCTAACGTATTCATTTTGCAACGTATGTTGCCGCTACAACTAATAAAAGGAACCCTAACAATGAAGTTTATGAAATATATTACGGCTCTTATCACATTTACCTGCGCTGCCAATTCATATGCTGGATTCTTTAGTTCATCTGATGAATTCAAATGTGGTCGAGATGATGCTGTTAAAGCGCTACAGCAGTACATAAGAGATGGGGCATCAGAAATGCTTCAGCATGATTCCATCCAAAATGCAAAGATACTTTTAAATAAGCCGGTTAATGTCTATTCAGAAAAGATGAACAGCATTACAGTTGATGTTAAGGGGGCGTCTACGATCGGTAACACCAGCCCTACGGAAGTATCGTGTAAAGCTAAGGTAAGTATATTATTACCGCAGGAAAGTATTGATGTCATTCATGCTATCCCGGAGCAAATTGCTCGTCTCCAGTCGGGACAAGAATCTTTTTATAACAACGCTGTTATATGGAAGGATTATAGCTATAACCTGAAACTCTCAGATGATAAAAAAGATATTTCTGTAACAGATCTCATGAAAGACAGTGCTTCCTCTGAGCTGTATTTTATTACATTGTCATCTGTTAACAAAAATGAACTCATTGACAAAAATAATGACATAAAAATCAAGGTTGCACAAAATGAATATAACGAAGCAGATACCGAGTTAAATATCCTGTGGAAAAATATGCCTGATTCTATACGTGCTTCGATGAAATCCTCCCAGTTGGCATGGGTGAAAGACAAAGCAGTGAAATGCGGGAAAATTAGTGATGCAACGGGCAATACCGCAGATATTGCTACGAAGGTAAATATCTTTAACTGCCAGACAAAAATGACTAATGAGCGAATCACTATTTTGGGTGGCGGTAATTAATTGACGATCAGTAGTATGCTGCAGGGAGAGGAACCATGATTGAAAGTTTAAGCAGTCTGGTACATAAGGCCATGGATGAAGCCCTGGGCCTATCGCGCTACCGGGTTGATGTGCATGACTGCAGCCATTTCCTGGATGTATTGCGTTACAACGCCGTTGAATCCCTCAGTCAGCCCTGGCGGTATGACGTGGCGGTCACCTGCTCCTCTGCGGATATTGCCTGCGACACGTTACTGCTGAAGCCCGCGTCATTCACTTTCCAGATCCCAGTGTTTGACGGAACACCGGCGCTGCCGGTCAGGACGGTATTCGGCGTGGTGGAGTCCTTTCGCCGCGTGTCCACCTCGAATGATGAGATCCATTACGCACTGACGATCGTTCCCCGTATTGCCCTTCTGGGCTATACGAAAGGGAGCGGGATCTACCTTAACAGAGCAGATATATGTCCACAGTAAACTGATGATTGTCGATGATCGCTATGTTCTGGTGGGAAGTGCGAATATCAATGACCGGAGTCTGCAAGGTGACCGGGACTCCGAGCTGGCGGTACTGATATCCGATACAGCCCATTGTTATACGGACCTGGATGGGACGGGCGTTGCTGCACCGACCCGAAACTTTGCGCGCGAATTGAGACAAAGTGCATGGCGTAAATGGCTGGGCAGCGCAGCGGGAGAGTGTGCAGATGTGCTGGATAAACCGGCACTGAAAAAAGGCTGGGAGAAGATTCAGATGTTGGCGAAAAAAAATGCTGAGACCTATGAAATAGTGTTTGATTTTATTCCGAAAAATTATATTGACAGCAATCCCTATCCTGCTGAAATAACACCTTCTGTTTCTGATACCGAAAGCACAAAAACTAATGAAATACCCGCCTCAATATGGCCTGTAATGAACACGGGTGACAAGATTAAAAGTTTTGTAAGAAGTAGCATGCCCTTCTCAGAGATTTTTTGGCGAAATTATAAATTTCAGAACGACGGTTCCCTGCATGCAATTAAAGGTTATTTCACTGCTCTGCCTATATACTGGACCGAAGGAGAGAATAACATGATTCGATATAATATGCGACTCATTGCCAGCAATGCTGTATCTGCTGACGATACACAGCTGTTAGCGGATAACAGTGCCGGTGATAATAATGAGGTAAATCAGGCATGAAGGGACTACCACCACTTGTTATACTTGGTTGCCTTGTTTATTCTGATTGTATTATTGCACAGGAATGGAAGGGTGAGTGCATTGGTTATTATCAGTTGCTGTTGCCTGATGGCTTGGAGGTGGCTTTATATCCCGTGAATTTAATCATTGACCCACTCGCAAATCCAGCGCGGCAAAAAAACACGTTGGTGTCGCGTTATTTGTTTCCAAAAATATCTTTCGGTGAAAATCGATATCAGAGTAATGGTGACACAGTTCAGGCACAATTCTCAATATTCCATTATGCAGATTATGACGTTATAGTTTCCTCTGAAAACAAATCGACTATCGATTTGCTGAAATATGAAAAGGAATTTAAAGAGCGTACTGACAATCGAATACAGGACTACTGGGATAAAAGGAACCACAAATTATCAATGAAACTTCCAGTATTACCAAAAGATATTGCTGAAAGATCACTTGCGTACAGTATCAATAACTACGACAATGCTTTTTCAGCCACTGATTCGGGTGGTTATTCTTTATTTGTAAGCAATGGCAACAGACTGTTTATTTTTAAAAAGGCAGATAAAGTACAATCACTTGATGAGCAACTGAACAAAAGCAGACCTGAGATGCTTTCATTGCTTAAACGTTTTCAGCCACGCAAACTCTACGAAGTTCCGGCAAAACAGGGGTTCTGTTTACCCTATGGTTTTATCGCCGGGGATTCCGGACATGAAAAACGCAATATGGCCGTCACTTACCGTCTGAAAAATCACCCAGATGTGACCATATTTTTCCAGGACCTGGGGATGATGAATCCGCAGGCAGGAGAAGAAGACGACCTGAATGAGAAGGATTACATGGCCTGGCTGTGGAGCTGGGATTTCCAAGCGGGAGCAACTTCAAAAGAGCTGATAAAACCAAAGTGGCGCTCAATTAAGATGGATGGTCGTGACGGGACCGGAACTTTTGTTAAAGGCACATACAAAAATGTTCCAGTATATGACTATAAAGGTCATGTGAGTAACCGGATGAATTATATTAACTATGGCTATGCGGCTTATGTGCAGGGCAATCATAAAGCCAGAAACCTGGAACCAGATTTACTGCTCTATGTTATGCAGGACAGCCGTCAGCTTAAAAATCAGCCGCCAATGGATAAGGACGAAATAGAAAAAATGGCTGAACATATTATCAGTTCGATTAAGAGAAGGTAATCCATTGATTATTAGCTCCGCAATTTTCTATTCCTTTATTTTCACCCAGTACTACTCTTATGACGTGGGTTTATCAGCTCAGGGATCGTAAAGCGGCTGATGCCGCCGATTACCAGACGCTGCTGCGTAATGCCGATACGGTACTTAAAGACGACGTACTGGCGTCAAAATCGCTGCTGGTGATGCCCAAAGGCAGCGTGACACTCAAGATGCCCATGGATGAAGACGCTCAGTTCGTGGCGGTGGTGGGGCTGTTTAACCGGCCGGATCAGAAGGACAACCGCTGGCGCCTGGTACTGACCCGTGACGACCTCGACCCGGACAAACCCCGCACAGAAGCGGTGCTTTTCTCGGCGCCGGAAGGCATGGCCCTGACCAGCGGTGAAGATATGCAGCTGGCAGCCAGCCGGAACCTGGCGGTTAACTCCGGAGAAGACTTCAGTGTTGGAGTGATGGGCAATGCGACACTGCTCACCGGTGAGAAACTGGGACTCTTTGCCCGCACCGGTTTACTGAGCCTGAAATTCGGGGAAGGGCCAATCGATGTCCAGGCGCAGAACGCCAGTCTACGGTTGTTTGCTGAGAAGAAGCTGACGCTGAGCTCAGCGAGTGATATCTCCTTTGCCGGGAAGAAGCGTATCACGCTGATCGGCGGCGGAAGCTATCTGCGACTTGAGGCCGGAAAGGTCGAGTATGGTACGACGGCGTCGTATATATGCAAAGTGAAGCGGACTATGGCTGCGGGAAGTAATTCTCAGACTCCAGAAATCCCATTTTTACCAGGGCCTGGTGATGTTTTTCGAAGGAGTTTTATTCTAGTTGATGATAGAACTCAAGAACCAATATCAAATATTAGATATGAATTGACCTCACCTACAGGTTCTGTCGTTAAAGGCGTTTCATGCGAGAAGGGCCTAACAGGTTTTGTTAGTCATCCTGATGAGGCTGAAGTAGAATTAAATATTCTTGAACAAAATTCATTATTTATAGGGTGATTTTGTGTCCAATGTAAAGATTAGATCAAAGTTAACAAGCGAAAATGAAAACAAACAAACGGTCCCGGTCAAAATCTTCAAAATAACTGACATCCCAGATGTGATGGAGGAAAAAGATTGGACGGTGTCAGCATGTTTCATGCGAAAATGGTTCAATGACCCATTTTACGAAATGACATCCAAAGAGAAGCTAAATAAAGTTGATATGAATACTGTGGACAAACGCCATGTCATTGAAGATTTGGATTTTGATTGGTTGTTAACTTCTTCGTTACGAATTAAACCGATTTACGATAATTTCGTGAGGCAAGTTTCGAGTGTTATTGAGTATAATGACTACTTGGGGAGAAAAAACAAATATCACAGCAGTTGTCTAATGGCCTTTGTTACATAATTAACAGGCTGGATGAATCAGGTCTTTTTGTTAACAACGAAATAAAGGAATGTTATTTAAATTATGGCAACCTGTCAGCAATAGAGCTTGATAAAATAAGTCAGTTTAACTTTATTAAAATTGGTAGTACATTGTGGGAGAAAGCAACAGATACCCTGGATGATGTGTATGGTGCCCTTGGTTCTTTTATAATCAAAATTGCATTTACAGATCTTACTGTCACCAGAGATACTGATGGTTTCATGAGATTAGAAATTAAAGAACTTGGATTGTACGTTAGGGATACATACGAGTTTATGAATGATGGTGATGATCAACTGTTAGGTTATTGGGGGGAGAGGGGTGTCATCAAACCTGGGGTGATGAGTGAATTATTGGAAAAAGAATATCTTGATGAAGACGGCTGTAGATACTTTAGAGTTACTAACTCATCTTTTGTGAGATACAGGGAAAAATATAAAAGCGAAAATAAAACCGAAGATTTTTTCGTATACTCGACGGTAAAAAAAATCCCTGCAAATATTATTATTCATTTGAATAAGATAGATATGGAGGAATATATTTACTGGAAAGAGGAAAATGTTAATGCATAGATTTATAAAAAAATATTCTGCTTCATGTTGATATCAGTTCTCTTCTTTTTCGTTTTGTTAATGGCGATTAAGATCATGGCTTATCAAAATGCATTAAAGAAAGATTCTATATGGAATCGTGATAATAAATGCGAACTGATTACTTATATTCCTGACTATCGACTATATGGTGGTATCGGGAGAGTGTTGCGGTTATTTTCCAACCAATCATTTTTCGTCGTCTATGATAAAACGGGAGAAAAAATAAAAAGTTCAGCTTGGCATTTTTGGGAATATCAGTTCTCTGATTTAGTTGCACCTGGATGGTCAGGCATCGATTTTCTTTACCCATCTGACAGCGGGTTTTCAGGCTGGACTTTACCTGAATGTAAAAAAAATAAAAAATCATAGCAAAACTAATAATATCCTTCCTTGGATGTACCATCATCCTGGCAGTGCATCATTTGGGTTACGACTGGTACATGACATACTTTACACCAAGTAAAAGGAGTTAAAAAAATATGGCATCTGGAAAGAATAGCATAATCATACTGGCATTTATATCTTCAATTATAGTTATAATGGGGGGTATTCTTTAGCATCATGGGTATATGAACAGATATTCATTGTTTCTTCCCATCGAACTGTCGGAATGATATTCATATCGTTCTTCTTTATGTTTATCGCGCCGCCAACTTTTCTCTTGACTTTGCTTTCACCATTAAGGGTGAATTTAACTATCTTTGCACTTACAATATCATATCTATTTTATGAGTGGTTTTATTTGCATCCATTACGTGTAGGTCTTATGGGGGGGGTAATAAGTTATTTGTACATATCACTCATAAAAAATATTTCCATTCTTCGCGTACGAATTCTAGAGTTTAATATGGACAGAAAATCCCCATCTTTATACGAAATTCTCACCGGAAATTTCACTGGTGACCTTTCTCTTGACGTTGTAAATGAGGAAGATCAGGTCATTCTATCAGTACTGGATAACATCCAACGTATTTTGAACGCCCGGGCCGGTACCGTATCCCATCTACCAGATTATGGTTTGCCGGATATGACCAAAATCCTCCAGGGTATGCCGGGTACAGCCCATGAGCTGATGGGAACCCTGTCAGCTGTACTGCTCAAATATGAACCACGGTTGCAGAAGATTGACGTGATTCTGCTCGAACAGGATATTCCCGGCGAACTGCGCTATGCCATTGACGCGGAACTGAAAGGTATCGGGCTGGTGCGCTACGGCACCGAATTTATGCCTGAGGGCAGGGTGCTTATCCGCCACCTGAAACAGCAGCAGTACCTGGAAGTCCGTTCCTCCCTCTAGTTTTTATTCTGGCTGAAACCATCATGACTACTCCTCCTGAATGCCACCTCAAAACCGGCGGCGACCCGCGCACGCTTGCGGATTACGCGCGCCTTCGCGATGAAATGAATAAACTGACCCATCCGGCGCGCCCGGACGTCAACTGGCAGCACGCGGAAACACTCTGCCTGTCGCTGTTTGAGCACAACGGCGTGGAACTGCAGACTGCCGCCTGGTATACGCTTGCCCGAACCCATCAGGCCGGGCTAAACGGGCTGAATGAGGGGCTGACGATCCTGGTCGCGCTGGTCTCCCGGCAGTGGGGCAATGTGTGGCCGCAGCAGACGGCGGTGCGAATGAAAATACTCAGTTCGCTCAGTAAACGGCTGCAGCTGGCGATGCGTACTCTGCCGCTGACCTCTATAGACCTGAGACAGCTTTACCAGGCCGAAGCGCACCTGGCGGCGCTGGATGATGTACTGCAGCGCCTGGAACTCAAACATGTCAGCCAGCTTGACGCCCTGTATACCCTGATGCACAACACGGCGGTGCGGCTGGAAGACAGCGAAAATAAAGAGGAGACCGCGCTGCAAACGGGCGCCGCTATGCCTGAACCTTCCTGCGCCAGCCTCCCTGAACCGACCGTGCAGATGAAATGGGTCTATGTCGCCGAGCCGGCACCGCGGCCGGAAGCTGACGCGGTAACGGCATTCCCGCCGTCCGCGAAGCCCTGGAAACCCTTTGCCGCCGGGATGCTGACCATGCTAGCGCTGGCCGGAGCCGCGGCGGGAGGATGGCTGGCAATGCGTCCGTCCGAAACGGCGCTGCGGCAGTTTACCGCCATGCTTACCCCATTACCCGCGGCGCTTTCTGCCGAGCAGCTACGGTCGCTGCGACAACACACCCCTACGCCGGAGACGGGTATAAAACAAACGCAGCAGCGGCTGGCGCAGCTTTTGCAGCTAAAACCGGACTGGGCGCTGGATTATGGCGACCATCTGGCGCAGCAGGCGCTGACATTATGGCCGGAACAGGCGAAACCGCTGGCGCGACAATGGCAACAGCAGGTCAGCGCCGCCGCGCTTCCCGCGGAGAATCTCAACGGCTGGCACCAGGGAATGACGCAGCTACAGCAGTTGACGAACCGGCTTAACGCGCTGGATGAGCAGAAGGGGGGGTATATCACGGTGAGTGAGCTGAAGTCGGCGGTGTTTGCCATAACGCAGTCGTTCAGCCGGGCCGTTCCGGCGGAAGAGCAGCTGCGGCAGCTGTCAGAACAGCCGCACAATCAGCCAGGGACTTCGGCGCAGCAGAGCCAGACGGAACAGCACCTGCAGCAACTGATTGCCCGCTACGCCGCGTTGAAACAAAAAACGGCGGAATAACCCTGGGATCGCATCCACCGTGATATTCTTTTCCACAGATAATCGACGAAAAGGTATCCGGGATATCCATTCTGCGGCCAGAACTCCCCCGCAATACCCGGAACCGGCGCGGCCTGTCGCGCCAGTTCCTCATTTCACATCTCTGGTCAGGGCTATCTAATAACCACGTAACTCACTGGCTTCCCAGCTGTAAGCGTCACTGGCGATTAACGTATCGCCCAGCTCCTGGTAATCGAAATGATAAAACTCAGCGCTGGCGTCATAACCGGAGTAGTCGACTGCCGCAAGACCAACAAACGCCCCGGTAAAGAACCCGCCGTAGCTTTGCAGAACATAATCATCCGAAAGGATCGCGGCATCTAACCTGACGGGGATTTCAGTGAATTCAACCCCATCAAAGCTATATTCATAGCTATACGTTTCTTTCCTGACCTTCGTGCGGAACCAGACTTCTTCAACATGGTCCGGGACCTTGATAGCATGATCTTTTAAATATGATGTATATTTCCCGCGGTTATTCTCACCTAATTCAATGACCTTGCCGTTAATTTCATTCCAGGTAATAAACACAAAGCTCCAGTGACGATCGTTATAGTAGTTTGTTAATCCTGCCATTTGCTGGTAGTTAAATGGATTAAATTTGACTTTAACTTTCGCGTCAAAATAGAAGGCCTGCCAGCGGCGGGCAATCAGCGACAGGTCGTGGGTATTCGCTAAAGAGCCCTGGCCAATTAACGTTAGCTTGCCATCGCCTGTGGTACCCATTTTTTCTGTGAACGGCACCCGCAGGGTATTCCAGTTGCGATCGAGCGTCGCCGTTGTAAAGTCGTCGTGCTGGCTATGGTTTTCCGGGCTTTCGGTATAAATGGCATCTTTTGGACCCTCAACAAACGTTTTCCCGCCATGGCCTCCTTCAATACGCGGCCAGCCATCTTCATCCCAATACACCTTTTGAATAGCCGTTTCTCTGCCCAGCGTTGACCAACCGCGAGGATCGTAGACCGACTCACCCGGGCGATTCCACGGACGCGCGCAGAGCGAGGCGTAGTACCACTCCCCACCTGGGGTAGAAACTAAGGCACCGTGTCCTTGCTTTTGGATATAGCTGTCTGGCGTATCGACGTTGGTTAAGAAGACCTCACCAGGCTCGGTTTCAAAGCTGTTGGCGTCTAAGGTTTTAGAACGCGCAACCACTTCCTGGTGCGTAAATACGGTGCCGCCCTGGGCGGCAAAAAGATAATAATAGCCGTTCAGTTTATACAGATGCGGGCCCTCAACGAGCGCAACGGCAGTGCCGCGGTAAATAGTACGCGCGGTTTCTGGTCTTAATTTTAGGGTCCTGGTATCCAGTTCGGTTAAGGTGATGCCGTCAAAGGGATGGCGATACTCACGATGATCCCAGGTTTGCTGCACGATATATTTACGCCCATCATCGTCATGGAAAAGTGAAGCATCAAAACCTACGCCGTTGAGCTTGATGGGATCCGTCCATGGGCCGCGAATATCGGTTGCGGTGGTCAGATAGTTGGTCATGTCTTTAAAGGCGCCTTCGGTGACTTTGACGTCGGTATACACCAACCAAAATTGACCATCCGCATAAGAGAGCGCCGGTGCCCAAATCCCGCCTGATGAAGGATTGCCTTTCATATTCAGCAGGGTGGTTGTTGACAATGGCGAAGGGAGAAGATTCCAGTGCTCCAGGTCTTTTGACTCATGTAAACGAACGCCCGGGAACCACTCGAACGTCGAGTTGGCGATATAGTAGGTATCCTTCACGCGGATAATACTGGGGTCGGCATTAAACCCACGTAAAATAGGGTTTTGAATAAGAGACATATCATTACACCTTTTTAAAATGAAAAGTGACTTAATGGCTGGATTTATAATTTTTAGCTACACGCGTATCTCATCAAGCTGACGGTTGATATCGTTAACGTTTTTGTCAGAGATGGGATAAACCTGAATGATGATCATCGATATAATGGCTAACGCGATAGGGATCCACACCGCGGTCATAATGATCCCGTCGATAGCGCTGGCGCTTTGCTGGGCGCCGGTTTCATTGAATCCATAGACGGCCAGCAGCCACAGCGGGATAGCGCCGCCGATAGTAAAACCAATCTTGAAAAACAGCCCCATAATCGCGTTAATGATCGCCGCATTCCGTTTGCCAGATTTTAATTCGCCGTACGCGATGACTTCGGGAACCAGCGCCCACATAAAGCCGGTCGCCGAGGTTAAGCCCCACTGTTTAATGAAGGTCGCGATGTAAGCAAGCCAAAGCGCATCGTGCATACCCTCCCGTGACCAGACGTAAGTCAGTAATTCACCGACAATAAACATGGCCAGAAAAATGTGGAAGAATCCTTTTTTACCAAAAATTTTCTTGAGTTTGGGCCAGAAAATAGGGAAGGCAATGCCCGGAATCGAGGCGACAAGGCCGACGGCCCCCATCCACTCTGAATGACCCACAACGTACTGATTGAAAAAGCCGTTAACCGTGTTCATGAAAAACATGAAGGTAAACGCCAGCATGAAAAACAGCCCGAGAATAACCAGCGGACGATTATGTTTAAGTTCAAGGAACAGATCGGTCGTTTTGACGTTGGCAGTCTGTTCTGCCGTCGCAACAACGCGTTCTTTGGTGAATTTATAGCAGATGAAAAGCGCCGCAGCGCCGATTAGCATATAAACGGAGTAAACGCCGAACCAGGCGTAGTTCGCTGATGGATCGGTATAGTTTCCAAGATTGAGCTCAATGCCAAAAAAACCGGTGTCCTTAAGGCTACGATCTTTTGGCGAGGCCATTTGTACAAACATCGGGAACAGAGTATAGACAAGAAGGTTCGCGCTATTGGCCAGCATCATGCGGGTACTGGTGAGTTTATCAATCGATTCCGGATCCCGGGTCAGGGACGCGTTAAGAGAACCATAAGGAATATTCACCACCGAATAAACTAAATCCAGAGCCAAATAGACGATAAAAGCAAAAGGGACTGAACCTCGGACGCCAGGAATGGGAGCAAAAAGTAACGCGGAAAGGATCACCAGCGGCACGCCGGCTCTTATCAGCCAGGGACGGTATTTGCCTGCTTTTGACGTTCTTTTGTCAACATACGTGCCGACCATCGGATCCCAAAAGACATTGATGATTCGGACAAAAAGAAATATAAACCCAGCCGTTGCCGTGCTGATGGTATTTACCGTCAGCATGTGAAGAGCCAGAAAGCCGCCTATTGTGCTAGACTGGCCCCATGAACCTCCAGACAGTTGGTATCACTTAAATTAGTGATAGTCTTAATACTAGTTTTAGAC